>Ga0306907_1000237_pt1 | contig 27339 bp, 23 predicted proteins | sample AntRauTorcE11898_FD_190415 | JGI IMG/M metagenome (GOLD analysis project Ga0306907, IMG submission 190415) | Saline lake microbial communities from Rauer Islands, Antarctica - Metagenome Torckler E11 #898 (v2) (version 2) | ecosystem: Environmental > Aquatic > Non-marine Saline and Alkaline >... | reverse complement strand
CTCTTTCGTCAGCACGGGCAGCAATATCAATGCTTAGTCCGTCATACTCATCCATAATAGCAGCTAGAGAGTTAAGCTCATCATAAGCAGGTTCGATTATTTCAGAATTATCAAACTCAAACTGAACGTTGTTGACTACGCGAACCATTTCAGCTCTTAGATTTTCTTGCTCCTGCATAGACTGTTGACGCTGTTCACTCAAACTGTTCAACGCCTCCTTAGTTTGTTGGTTCAAATCCTCAGCTTCCCGAAGCTTCTGTGCTGCTTCGTTTGAAGACTCTTGCGCTGCTTCAAGATTCCTCATAGACTGACGCAACAGGCGTTCCTGCATTGTCATGCGAGATTCTTCATCGCCGCCAAAGTTGAATACAGCCCCAATTGTTGTAGTGAGAAAATCATCGTGGTCATTATCATCTACCTCAGGGTTGCCAAAACGATCTTTCTCATCATCATTACTGGTGGGAAAGTTATCAATTTCATCGCTAAATGTACGATTAAAAATGGTCTGAAAGTTGAGCGTAAAATTGGAATTGATTTCATAATTTATTCCCACACCAAAAGGAATGGTAAATAAAAATTGGCTCTCGTCTTTGGGCGTTCCGGGATTGAAGCCCTTGTTGTCGGGGTTAAAAGGATCAGCACTTGCAAAAGTACCACCCTCATTAACACTAATATGAGTGCCACCTACGCCTGCTGCAATATAAGGATTGAATTTATCATCAAGCCCCAAAAATTTCCAGCGCAGCATCAAATTCAGGTTTTTCACATTCGTTTCAAACTCGGTGCCTCGCTGCTGAAAGCTGTCATCATTATATGTGTTGGTTTTATCCAATTGAATGAGATTCAAATTTATGGAAAGGTCAAAGGCATCATTTAAGAAGTATGCAAAGCCAACTCCATAGGCAGCATCGGTATCTTCTCCGGCAACTTCCAGTAAATCATTTCCAAGGTCTCCGTTATAACCGGATATTCCATAATGGAAATTAAAACTTACGGGTTGTTTGTCGGTCTGAGCTTGGGCGACACCCAACCCCATGACTAAAACAAATATAAACGATAATGGTATAAATTTTTTCATAATGAACTTTACTTTATTATTTGGTAATTAAATCGATTGATATTACGGTATTCACTATCTAAAACTCTGTTGATTAATAATAGTTCCTTAATATCCCTTCCGCATCAAGATAAACGCTTTAGAATATCATAAGCAAGTTATTTTATTATAAATAACCATTTCTTTCATGCAAATTGCAATATAGAAATAATTTTTTATATATATCAATTGATTTTTTTAAAAGCAATGCCATTCTTCCTGTTGTGTGGCACATAAGCAGATAGTCGGTGGTTATAACAGCTAACCTTTTATATTACCAAAAGAAGAATTTACCCACCATGCTTTACCTCTTCAAGAAAACCCACCCATTCTACCAAGCCTTGATATTTCAGGCGTTGCTTTGGGCGCAATTCCAGCGCGTCTATTTCTAATAGCCAGCGTTTGGCTACCTTAAATTGACCATGATAAGCCAGCCATCGGGTTATTTGTTCATACGTTTTAAATAGGGCGGGATGTAAGGGCTGGCTCATTGCTATTGCAGCATAGCTGTTTAGTTTGAGCCCCATTTCTGACTCAACAGCCTGTTGCATGATTTGAGCCTGCGTTCGGGGATGCAGTTTTGTAAACAAAGAATCACTCACCCACTTATTTTGATATGTAATTTGCCGATACCAACTCCACTGTTGTGTATTTTGACGAATGTTGAGCGCCATTTTCAAAAGGGTATCAGCTTTAGGGGACATCACCCGCTGTGCTTTTTCTAAAAATTTATCCCCCTTTTGTTGATCTTTTCCCATGGCAAAAGCATCAGCACCAATCATTAACGTTTGAGCTACCGTGTCTTGCAGGGATGATTGTTGTCGAACCTTGGCCGCATTTCCGGCCTTTAGTTGTAGGTAACTCCATCGTGATTTTACAAAGGGATTGTCTGATGATGTCTGCAAAGCCTTGCTCAGGTGAGTTAGGGCCCGGGAGGTATCACGCTCCGCCAAATAAAAGCGGTAGCGGTCCCATTGGGTTGCAAACACCGATTGCACATGCGGGCATTGTTGTTCAAATAAAGATGGAAGTCCGTATAACCGTTCGGCGTATTGCTTGTCGGTTGAGTCCACCTCAACGGTATCCAGCGTATAGTGCCAGCCGGCAATAAGTCTGCTAAATGAAGACTGATAGCTTTCTTCAAAATCTCCGGTTCGGTAGGCCTTTTTAAAACGTTCTACGGGGTGATTGTTGAGTAAATACTGCACAAATGATCCGCTTTGTGTATAATTTACGGCCGATCGGCCGCCGTAAAACCCGCTTGGCGAAAGCGCGCTGCGCATAGCTTGGGCAGAGGGATAGGGTTTTTGGGAAACAACGATTTGATCAATGGTAGAAACGGGAGATTCTCCTTTAGCCACAGCCACGGCGAGGCCTTCAATGAGTCCAATGCTCCAGCTGGCATTAAAAAGCTGATTGCCAAACTGCTTGGCCAGCACGTGCACCAATTCGTGTTTCAAGGAACCTTCGATCTGCGGTTTTGCAATATGCAGCTGATCTTGGTTTAGCCACACCGGTACATAGCTTGTAAACTTGGCACCAACAAGCTTTTTCTTTTGCCAGGGATGGGCATACAAATAGCTTTCAATTTTGGGAGCATCAGCCGGGCGCTCAATCTCTAATTGAGAGGTTATATTTTGGTAGTAGAATTCATGCCTTTGGGCAATGAAGCCCATTTCATCCGTTGAGTAATAGTCCTTATTATAATAGAGGACAAAATGAGGGGTTTCTTTTTTTGCCCCAAGTTGGTCCTGCAGATGGGTCCGCGGGCTAATGATACCGAGTTCGGGCAATTGCGAATATCCAATTATTAAAAGAAGCATGCTGCCTGTCACTATTCCCATTGCTTTTCTTGACTGCCCCCAATTGGGTATCCACCAAAGCAAGGCCGCCCAGGCCAGCGTCATTCCGCGAAAAATAAGGAGGCTTCGAGATACGGTCACCGTTTCATCATAAATGGGCCCGGGCCAGCCGCCCCAAACATGATTAAAGAAGTAAACCTGCGGCAGGTTAAAAAACTCAATCAGTAATACCCCGAGAGCAATAAATAATAGCATGCCGGCCGCTACGATACGGCGAAACGGAACGTTCCGTATACGCAACAGGCGACCAAGGCTGTAGCCCAGCAAAATGCTTGGAAGCGGGTAAAGAATCCAGAACCCAACGCCGTGGATACTCAGGCAACCCACAACAATGGCATAAATAAGCAGAGGCAGTCCGGTTATGTAAATACAGGTTGTGATGAATTGCAGTCGCTTGACATCACTTTTCCCAGGAATTTTTTTACACGCTGAAATTGCTGCCCAAAAACATCCAATGAGAGCAACCAGCAATGCCGACTCAATATGCAGGTCTCGCAGAAGCGGAATAAAGAGCAACACGAATCCTGCAAGCAAAGCAAGTATCGCCTGAATATATTTATGGAGGGATTTTTTCATCCGTTTCAGGGTTGAATGCACGCCCAATATACCCAATACATAAGGACAAACTGCAGGGGCAGACGCAAAAGTGTAGCGAGGGCATAAAATGAGCGCCACCCCTGATGTTTGATGGCCTGCACACTCATATCAATATTGGCCGGAAAAATAGCGAGCAGCAGTAAAATCAACCCCCAGGCAGCAATACTTCGGCTTGAAGGAATGAGCACCCCCGCACCGCCCAGTATTTCAGCTATTCCACTGATGTAAACCATAAGTTTATGGTAGGGAATATACTCAGGCATAATATGGATATAAAAACCGGGTTTGATGAAGTGAAGCATACCTCCCGCCATAAATGCAATAGCGATAATATATCGACTGGTTGATGGTTGGGTGAGAAAGTTTAACATTCTTTTTTGATTTAGCGCTTATAAAAGCAAGAAGTGAAAAGCGAGAAGACACTTCTTTCTTCTCACTTCGGCCTTCTCACCTATTTTTTAAACATGGTTGAAAGCACAAACCATATATTTTCTTTTCGTTCCGTCAGCCGGCGCTTAAAATACGGAAACCACATGGTGCCGTAGGGAACGTAAATGCGGGCGCTGTACCCATGGTTGATCATCTCTTCCATGGTTTCCTGCCGCAGCCCGTACAGCATTTGAAATTCAAAGCCGGATTTTTCAATATCGTTTTCGGCAGCATAACGCTTTGTCCAATTGATGAGCTCATCATCATGGGTGGCAATGCGCGGGTATGATGTTTCTTCCAGCAAAATAGCGGTGTATCGCTTGTAGGCTTTGCGTATGTCATCCATGCTTTGTAGCGCAAGAGCTGCCGGTTCATTATAGGCCCCTTTGCACAGCCGGATATCAGCACCCATATTGGCCAGTTCGGGGATGTCCTCCTTGCTACGGTGCAGGTAGGCCTGGATTACTACGCCCACGTGTTTGCCAAATTCATTATGCGCTTCTTTAAACAGGGCGATGGTGTCCTGGGTATGATCTGAACCTTCCATATCAATACGTACAAACTGATCTTCATCCCGCGCCACTTCCAGCAGCTTAAAAAGATTTTCTTTGCAATAATCCCGGTCAATGTCGAGGCCCAGCATAGTTAGCTTAATAGAAATGGTACTATTAAGCCCGGCCGTATTAATATCTTTAAGGAGTTGAATATACTGCTTAACCGTATTTTGGGCGGTGGATTTATCACGTACATTTTCACCCAGCAGGTCTAGGGTAATTTTGATGTCCTTGTTATTAATGGCCTCTACTTTGGGAATAGCTTCATCAAATGTTTCTCCGGCTACAAAGCGCTTGGCAAGAATAAAAGGTAATTTCATGTGCGGGTTGATTATTTAGATTTGGTCAGGCTGAAAATAATAAATTGGCAGTAAAAGGTATAAGGAAATATGGGGAATAGGGCATACGGTTCGTTAATGAATATTATAACCCGTATACCCTTATACCCTTCTAACCCAAAAAATAATGAAACCATTTATCGGCCCCTGCGTATTAGTTGCTTCTTAAACATGATAAAAAAATACCCCTGCTATGACGACACGCAAAACATATATAACAAAAATAACGATTGCCTTTATCATCTCTTTATTATTGATGATTTGGGCCATAAGCACCGCTGATGCTTTTCAGCACGGGAATGAAGATCCCTACCGTGTGGAAGAGTTTTCAGCAAATCAACCCGGCCAGTTAAATGTTAAAACCTCGGGCGGCCATACTACCGTGAAAGGGTCTAATACCAATCGAGTACGGGTTGAAATGGTTGTTTCTGCAGACGGCGATGCCCTCACCCCCGCGGATACCGATTTGGAGGGATTTGAGATTACCATTGCTCAAAGCGGTAATACCATCAACGCCAAAGCCGAATGGGAAAACAGTTCAAGCTGGAAATTTTGGGAAGACGATAATGATATTTCCATATCCTTTGTGGTTTACACTCCCACAGAGATGAGCACGAACCTGAAAACAAGCGGCGGGCATATCGAAACATCAGGCTTGGTCGGGACGCAGCAAATTAAAACAAGTGGTGGCCATCTGGATTTAGCAGATCTTGAAGGCACCGTTGATGCGCGCACCTCCGGCGGGCATATTGACATCGCAAATGTCTCCGGCAAAATAAACGCACGCACCAGCGGTGGCCATATTGACGCTAAAAATACCGAAGGAACATTAACCATTCGGACGTCGGGCGGCCATATTAATTTGGAAAATATTGCCGGTGACATTGAAGCGCGTACCAGCGGCGGCAGCATATCGGCCGATATTACGAAAATGGGCCAATTTGCACGTTTGCGAACCAGCGGCGGTAATGTGGATATTTTTGTGCCGCGCAACGTTGGGCTGAACCTGGATTTAGATGGTAGCCGTGTTCGCACAAAGCTCACCAATTTTTCGGGGAGCATGGAAGATGACGAAGTAGAGGGCACCATTAATGGCGGCGGTGCCACGCTTTCTGCGCGAACCTCGGGTGGAACCGTAAGTGTTTCTTATCAATAACGTAAGTCGGGGTGATTTTTGCCGATGAGCGGAAATCACCCGATTTATTGAAAGTCGGGCGAAAGGACAAATAGGCCGTTTGAAATATCGCTGACTATAACGATGCCACTTTCAAAATAAGGGTAATTGCTCCAGGCCCCGTCAAATTTTGTAGCATCATCGGAAGGATAGGTATCAAAAAATGCCACCTCCTGCAGGTTGGCAGATCCTATTTCGGAGAGATCAAAAATACGCAACCCGCTGGTGTAGTTGGCCTGATAGGTGAAATTGCCCTTCACATATTGGTTGTGATCTATGGTTGAAAGCTCCGATTCATATGTGCCTATCAGTTCGGGATCATCCAGATCCTGCACATCCCAAATGTACGTCGTGGTAGGACCGCCATTGCTGTTTTCATCGAGTTCATCATCCAGCAAAAAGTAGCGGTGGTCTTCAGTCAGCCAGCCCTGATGCGCATATTCACTGCCTGCATACCCACTTGCACTAATAGTTTCAGTAGCGGCTTTGTCAGACACATCGGCAATGACAAAATCAGTCTCGCTGGAATTAAAACAAACTTCCTGCCCGCTGTAATCGGCATCCGGGCCATTGTAGATTACGCATTGGGTATCATGCACATAACCGGTAGATATACGGCTGCCATCTTCCTGTCGCTTGGGCAAGCCCACGGTAGAGTCGGCGTGGAAGCCGGCAAACTGCGGATTTTGAGGACTGTTGATATCCAGTATATAGAGCCCGCCACCTACACGGTTTGAACCCACCACATACGCATACCCCGATTGTTCGTTGATGGCTATGTTATGGGCATTGCCAAAATCGGTGTAGTGCACATCTTCGGTAAATGTTGTAGGGGTATCAGAAACATCACGGAGCCGGGTGAGATCAAAAATTTGCAGCCCGTGCGGCTGGCCGTCGCTCACCACATAGGCATGATTATCAAATACTTTTATATCTCTCCAAGGCGCTGCTTTGCCTTCGTCTTCTTTATCATCGTAATGATAGGGAATATCGGTCGGGCCGCTTTCGTCAATGGATTCCGGCAAGGTACCCACCACTATAGGTTCTTCGGGTGTAGAGATATCGACAAACGTCAGGCGATCGGTTAAGCCTACCAGCGCATACTCTTTGCCGGTCTGCGGATCGGTCCATCCCCAAATATCATTCAGGCGTTCGCCGAGCAGCTCCTGCGGACTCAAATTAGCCAGCAGCGTCATATTTTGGCATGGATATTCATCGGCGCATAAATTGGCCTCAGACTCGGGCGGCGGGTCAATCATCATATCATCTTCCACGGGAGAAGTGGAAGAATCGCAGGCAACGAATCCCATCACCCCTGCAATAAGAAGAACATTAAAAAAAGAAGCGTTAAACAGGTTATTTAATTTCATGAGAACAACGACTTATTGGAATAACAAAAATTAATTTAATGGGTTTTCTTGGGCTTCCCAATGAATGATTCACCGATCCGGAGTGTTGGAAACGTCTAATGTCAAATAAAATTCCTTCTGCTATGAAAACGTTAAATATTTCTTCAATTCTGCTTTTAATTGCGATGCTGATTGCAGCTGGCTGTTCAGGCGGTGGTGACCAGGCAAATAACGAATCGCAGTCTTCAACCTCATCATCCGAAAGCGAAACCATGAATGACGGAACGCGTTCAGTTGATGTTATCGGCATTGATAAATTAATGTACGTAGTAGCCGAGCAAAAAGATTGGCTGGATACCGGCAAGGAAATGACCTTGAAGGGCAATACCTACTATGTATTAAATGGCATGTCAGCTACTGCCGGACAAGAGCTCACAGTTAATTTGAAAACCATCAGTAATTTGCCGCCCCAATCGATGTCGCATAATTGGCTGCTTTTGATGATGGATTCTGATGCAAAGGCTTTTAATGATGCTTCTATCCAAGCCAAAGATAACGACTATATATCACCCGATATGGAAGATCAGGTAATCATCGACACGGGTTTGGTGGGCGACGGCGAAACCCAGTCTATCACCTTCAACGCCCCGGATGAGCAAGGCGCCTACGATTACATTTGTACCTTTCCCGGACACTTTACCGCCGGCATGAAAGGCACGTTGACGGTGAAATGAATGGTATGCAGCGCTATTTCTGTCATAGAACGATTCAAACAAATCGCTCTACCAAAGTCCGTTTAAAATCTGTGCAAATTTGTGGTTAAAAAACCAACTTAAGCTGTGGGATGCTTGGGCCAAATTCTTGAGCGAAGTACCACTTCGCTCTACATGTCTGTTTTAATCCGTGCTAATCTGCGGCAAAAAACTAATGCATTTCAAACCACTTAAGAATATGCGCCACTTTGCTCATTAGATTACTGGGCCGGCCGGCAAGACCGTGGCCCGAGCCGGGGATGCGCACCATCACGGTTTCTACTTTTTCTAATTTAAGCGCCGTGTAGAACTGCTCGGTTTCCCAAATCGGCGTGCGATAATCCTCTTCGCCGGTCAGCAGCATGGTTGGCGTATTTACATTTCCCGCCAGGGAGATGGGGGAACGATCCATGTACTCATCGCGATGGTTCCACGGCAAGCCCGGGAACCAGTTTTTATAAAAAGTTGCGGGGAAATCAGCGGTCAGCACAAAGCTATACCAGTTAATAACCGGCTTGGCTACCACGGCTGCCTTAAAGCGATCAGTCTTGCCCACAATCCAGGCACTCAGCACGCCCCCGCCGCTGCCGCCGGTAACGTACAAGCTATCTTTATCCACGTAGCCTTTCTCAATCACCGCATCCACGCCGCTCATTAAATCATCGTAATCATTGCCGGGGTAGTCGTGGTGAATTTCATTGCCAAATGCTTTGCCGTAGCTGGTGCTGCCCCGCGGATTGGTGTACAATACCACGTAGCCGGCCGAGGCGTACAGCTGCACTTCTGCCGAAAAGTGCGGACCGTAACTGGCAAAGGGGCCGCCGTGAATTTCCAGAACGAGCGGATAGGCTTTGTCCGGATCAAAGTTCGGCGGCTTTACAATCCAGCCCTGAATTTCTTTGCCATCGTGCGATGACTCGTACCAAATTTCTTCAACTTGTCCCGGCGTCTTGTGGCTAAATAAATCCTCATTCAACTGGGTGATGCGATTTGATTCCGTATCACTGTTGGTCACGGCAACATCAGCGGGATAGGTAGGCCGCGAGAAAGTGTAGGCGATGGTGCCGTCGTCAGCTACGGAGTACGATCCACTGCTGTAGGGCCGCCCGATAGAGGTGCCGCCCACATTGTCAATAAGGTCGTTGACGTCTCCGTCCAGCGAAACAAGGGCAACTTTTCCTTTTCCTTCATCAACGTATTGAACATACAGTTCATCGCCGTCATCGGTCCAGGTGATATTGCCCGGGCTGCGGTCCAGGCCAGTGTCAATTTTGCGTTTGTTGCTGCCGTCAGCGTTCATCACGTAAATATTTGAAGGCTGATAGCCCAGATATTTTTGATCATAACCGGTATAGGCAATTTTACTGCCATCGGGTGAAACGGCCGGATTGCTGTCGGGTCCTTTGCGATTGGTTAGTGCGGTGAGGGAGCCGTCGTCAACAGAGACGCGATAAATTTCAGAGTTGGAGGGTTCGTAGGCGTTATTTTCGTGGCGGTTGGCTGAAATATAAAGGTGATTTCCGTTATCGCTCCATTTGGGGGTGCCGCTGTGATTATATTCTCCTGAAGTCAGCTGTCGAGGGGTTCCGCCCTCAGTCGGCATGATAAATACCTGCCGATAGCCGTTTTTTAAATAGCCGGCCCCATCAACCCGGTACTGAAGTTTGTTAATTATTTTGGCCGGTTCAGCCCATTCTGCTCCGTTTGGCTTGCCGGGCAGGGAAACGAGGGATTCTTTGCTTTTGGGCACAAACATGGTGAAAGCAATCCGGTTTCCGTCGGGCGACCACGACATGCTGCCGGGAGATTGATCGAGCCGTGAAATTTGAGCCGATCGTCCGGTGTCCATCCAGCGAATGTAAAGCTGATTCGAGCCGCTTTCGGCGGAGGTGTACAGCAGGCGATCACCGCTGGGCGACCATTTTGGGGCTCCGTAATTGTTCACTCCCGAGGTAAGCGGGCGATGCCGGGAGCCGTCGGTATTGATCATCCAGATGTTTGACCGGCGCCGATCTTTATTTTTATCCATAAAATGGCGCAGATAAACGATGGTGTTGCCATCGGGTGAAATTTGTGGGCCGGTGGCGTATTCAAGATCAAATACGTTTTCAAGTTCAAATGTTTGGTTTTCGGATTGATTAGATTGTGCCTGAACTGCAAAAGTGCTGAAAACAAATAATGAAAGAACGCAGAAAAGAGATCGGTGAATAAATTTCATGGCCTTGGTTTGATAAATGATTATAATTTTCAGTAAAACTAATAAGATAGAAAAGCCCTTTGGATAAGCAAGTGCAGATTACAGGATTTTACGTGAGCGAAAAAGACAGAATTAAATAACTAAAAGGCAGAACCACGACTATCAAGCCGCTATTTTATATTAACATGATCATGCTATTTTTAAATGCCATATTTTTTTTATTTAGTAGTAGTAATAACTTACTGAACCCGTAGTAAAAATGTAAGGAATGACCATGAAAAAACTACCTGTCTGTTTAACATGTTTGGCATTAATTTTTATTATCTGCAGTTGCAAATCAACGGAAAAGATTACGGCTAATTATATCAACGAAAATTACCGTATCATCAAAGCCGAAATAAAACTTGGCATCATACCGATGGATGCTGATAGCCCGGCATTTGTGGATTCTGCTTTAAGCTCAATCTATGGTAATGCAAGAAAACCATATTTTTTGCATCCCATAAAAGAGTTTAAGGAGAAATATGCGAATGGAAATAGCTTTAAAGAATACACCCAGAAAATAGTTGAGGCTAACACCGGTCAAAATGATACTGTATCAACCAATCTGAAATCTCTGATCGGCAAGGAAAAATTAAAAATTATAAAACAGAATACAGGCGATGCAAATTTACTGCTTATCCCGACTGCATCGGAATTAAAGCGCAGGAGTTTTAATTCCAGCTATTCCAACCCCAAAATTAAGTCGATAAAAGAGATAAAATTCGACTATCGCACAGGAACCGAAACTATTCCAGTTAAACTACAAAATCTTCCCAGAGTTCGAGAACCAGATCATTTTTCGGCAACGGATTTTTCGCAATTTGTAACCGGCAATTCTACTCGTAATCGAAGTTATTTCAATTTCAAAGGCAAGGCTCGCTTTCTGCTGTATGATTTAAATTCCGGGGAACTTGTCTATGATATTGTATTAAATAGCGAATATTATCCCTTACCCAAACATGCCATTGCTAGTATAGTTGAACAATCCTATTACTTCTTTATCAACCAATTTTATAACAAACCTGTCGCAAAGCAGAATTAAGAATAGTCCGAATCCTTTTATAAATCTTAGTGCTTAAATAATAATGCGAGCACGAGACAAGAAATGGATGTCCGAAACGAGAATGTATTTTACGCCCACCGGAAATAATACTCTCATCCATCTTTATGTACTTGCAGTTCATCCCTTAAATTTTAACATTAAATGCATTTAAAAAAACGGTAAATAAGCTACAAAAAAATGGGTAAAAAAATTGCAGTAGCTATTGTGCACGGTACCGGACGAAAGGAGCCTGATTTTGCCGAGGATACGATGGAAGAACTCCACAAAAAATTTCCGGCATATCTGCCGGATGGCTCTAATGACGCCGAAATAGTGATGGAACCGGTGTATTGGGCCGATATCACACGCCAGCGGGAAGATGATATTTGGGGTCGTGTAAAAAAGTCAGGGCCGATGCAGAGCTTAAAGATGCGCCGTTTTATATTTAACATTACAGGCGACACGCTTGCCTATCAACCTAGTGAGGGGCGTCGCAAATTGTACCTTGAAGTGCATAAACAAATGGCCGACGCCTTTAAAAAATTGGCTGAAAGAGCCGGCCCGGAGGCTCCGCTTTGTGTTTTGGCCCACAGTATGGGTACAATAGTAGCGCACAATTTTTTATATGATATGCAAAATGCCGAAGGAGGGGGATATAACGATGAAATTGAACCGGAATCGCCGCTTGAAAAATGTGAAACCTTTGCGATGTTTATAACCTATGGTAGCCCGCTGGCTATCTGGCGGCTTCGTTTTGGTGATGACTATAAGGCTATTAAATTTCCGGGCGTAAGGGTGGAAGAAATATATCCCAACCTGGATCCCAAATGGCTGAATATCTATGATCAAAACGATGTGCTGGGCTATCCGATCACGAGGGTAACCGACAGTTATGAAGCTATGGCCGATGAAGGGTACCTAATCGATAAACCCCAAAATGTAGGAGCGTTTTGGAAAAGCTGGAACCCGCTTTCTCACAAAGGTTATTTTCGTGACGAAAGCTCGCTTGATAATCTTGCAGGCTACCTGGCTGCTATTTGGAAGGGTGCTTATATGGAATAAGCTTCTTTTAGTCCGTTAGCAATCTTCTTAATAAAAATTAGGAGCTTAGCTAATGTTTGAGATACCTCTCCGCCGGCGGATTGGAATGACCAACCAATCAGCCTTATTCTTCTTCTGAAGAAGTGGTTTCCTGTTCCGCTTTTTGATCTTCGGTTTTCAGCTCTTCTTTCTGTTCCGGTTCTACCTTTGCTTCTTTGGCTGCACCCTTGAGATTATGGTGACTTTTCTCCTTAACGCGAGCCGCTTTACCCTGGCGGTCGCGCAGGTAGTAAAGCTTAGAGCGACGTACATCGCCTTCTTTTTTCACATCAATTTCGGCAATAAACGGAGAGAAAAGCGGAAAAATCCGTTCAACCCCAATATTACCGGCCGAAATTTTACGGCAAATGAATGTTTGGTTGGCACCGGATCCGCTGCGGGAAATTACAACGCCTTCAAACTGCTGGATGCGTTCTTTTTCGCCTTCGCGTACACGGTAATGTACATTCACGGTATCCCCGGACTTAAAACTGGGAATGCCTTCTTTCATTAATGATTGTTCTGCTAATTTTAATTTGTCCATAATGATATTAACTAATGGTCTTAATTTTTAAATTTTTCAAATAAATCGGGACGCACTTTTTGGGTGCGCTTCAACGACTTTTTGTGCCGCCACTGCTCAATTTTTTTATGATCACCTGATCGCAGCACGTCGGGAACTTTTTGTCCCTTAAATTTAGCCGGCCGCGTATAAACGGGCCCTTCCAGCAAATCATTCTGGAATGAATCGGTCAATGCGCTTTCGGCATCACCCAGCACACCGGGCAGCAGCCGAACAGTGGCATCAATCATGGCCAGGGTCGGCAGTTCACCGCCGGACAGTACCACATCACCCAGGCTATATTCCTTTGTAATCAGCGCATCTCGCACGCGTTGATCAACACCTTTATAATGGCCGCATAGAAAAATAATATTCTCGTTTAGCGAAAGATTATTGGCCTCTTGCTGTTTAAAAAGCGGTGCGTCGGGCGCGGGAAATATGATTTCATCATACGCGCGCTCGTTTTGCAAGCGTTCAATACAGCTGTAAATCGGTTGCGGGGTCAGCACCATGCCGGCACCGCCGCCGTAGGGATAATCATCTACTTTGTTATGCTTGTCTTCGGAAAATTCCCGAAGATTATGCACGTGGATTTCCACCCGCCCGGCATCCTGCGCATTGCCCACAATGCTGTTTTGCAGCGGACTTTGTAGCAGCTGTGGTACGGCTGATATAACATCAATTCGCATCATTTATAAATCTGATAGTTGATCAAGATTTTTGCAGTAAATAACACCGCTTTCTTCATCTATTGACCGAATATACTCATCCACAAGCGGGATGAGCAGCGAACCATGTTCGGTGTTTATCGAGAGCAGCGGGTGCGCCGGATTACCAATAATCTCATCAACCCGGCCGAAAATATCTCCGGATTCACTTTTCACCTCAAAAGAAATTAATGACGGTTCAGGTTGATCATCTGCGGTAAACGCGACTTTATCATGTGCACAAAACACATGAAAATTTTTAACCGCGTTTGCTTCGTTGCGATCGGTTATGTGATCAAATTTGAGAAAGAACGAAAGCCGGTTGTTTTTTTCTTGCACCCGAACTGACTCAATCCGGGCGGGAATTAAATCTCCGCCGGCATTCTGCAATCGAACCAGATCAATCGGCTCAAAAAGCGCAGGGTCGTAGTGTTCGGGAATCATTAGTACAACCCCTTCCACTCCGTGCGTCTGTGCAATGTGCCCAATAAGAACATACTGCTGATCAATCGGCTCCAGCATATTATTTCAGTTCTTAACTTTACGAAAATAAATAAATTTCGTAAAGCTGTTTAGTTCTCTTCTTGCTTGTTTTCCAAGGCACGTTGCACCGTTACACGATCTTCATCGTCCGGTACAAAACCTTGCAAGTCTTCAAGCGGAGTGTCCTCAATATGCGCAATAGCATCTTTCGCCAACATATCGGTAGAAACCTGCTGTTCTTCTGCAGGAGCTTCTTCGGGATCCTCCGCTTCGTCTTCGGCAGCTTCTACGGTTTCTTCAGGAGATTTATCTTCGGCTTCTGACGTTGGTCCTTCCTTTGCTTCAGGCTTCTCAACCTTAGCCTCAACCTGTTCTTCCTCAGCCTCAGCTTCAACCTGCTCTTCTTCGGTATCCTCCGGTTCATCTTCTACAGCTTCTACGGTTTCTTCAGCAGACTCATCTTCGGTTTCTGGTTCTTCCGTCGCTTCAGATTTCTCAGCCTGTTCTTTCTCAGCTTCAGCTTCTTCTTCAGCCTTGGCCTCTTTTTCTGCTTTCGCAAGCGCTTCTTGCTTGGCCTTCTGTTTGGCCGCTTCTTCGGCCTTTTTCTTAAGCTGCTTTTGGTATTCTTTTTCTTCAGCTTCGAGCATGGCCTGATGGCGTTCTTTTTTAGAAGGATCTTTGTCTTCTTTTTCCTCCCGTTTTTCACGCCATTCGCTCAGGGCTTCCTCAATTTCTTCTTCCGATTTGTCCCATCGAAGCAGGTGCATTTTGTACATAATGCCCTGATTTTTCAGGATGGAACGAACGGTATCGCTGGGCTGGGCACCTTGCTGCAGCCAGTGGATAGCACGCTCTTCATCAAGTGTCACCTCGTTTTTAGCGGTGATGTTGTCGAAACGTCCCAAGTTTTCAATAATGCGTCCATCACGCGGCGACCGACTGTCGGCCACTACAATATGGTGAATGGGCCGTTTCTTACGGCCTCTGCGTTGTAATCGTATTTTAATCATTTATCTGTTTCGTTTTACTTAATATTGCGTTGAATGAGTGAGGATATTGTCGGAATCTTGCGCAATCACTGCAGATAGCTGAACCGGCTAAAAGTTCAATTATCTGTTTTCAACACATTCGTTATTATCTAATGCTTTGCAAAATCTAACTTGTCATCCTGAATTTATTTCAGGATCTGTGCTTCAAGGTAAAAGCCAAAATTTGAGATACTGAAACGAGGTCAGCATGACAATATGAGGGATTTTGCAAAGCATTATTATAATTTAATTCGTTAATTAAATGGCATGCCCTTGGCACCGTCGCCTTTAAGGCCTTGCATCATCTGCCCGATTTTACCCATGCCCGAGAAGTTTTGCATCATTTTTTTCATCTGTTTGAACTGTTTCATCAGGTCATTTATCTTTCGAACGCTTGTGCCTGATCCTTGTGCTATGCGTCGCCGGCGGGTTCCGTTCAGCAGATCGGGGTTGTGGCGTTCTTCAGGCGTCATAGAATCAATAATAGCTTCAATAGGCTTAAATGCATCCTCATCAATCTCCTGATCCTCAAGGGCTTGTCCCGCGCCCGGAATCATACCGACCAGATCAGAAATGTCACCCATATTTTGTACCTGCTTTAGCTGCTGACGAAAATCTTCGAGGTCAAAACTGTCAGATTTTATTTTCTTTTGCAGCTGCGCCGCTTCTTCCTCGTCAAACTCTTTTTGGGCTTTCTCTACCAGCGAAACAACATCACCCATGCCCAGAATACGCTGCGCCATCCGGTCGGGATAAAAGGGCGAAAGTGCGTCCAGCTTTTCACCGGTGCTTACAAACTTTATCGGTTTTTCAACAACTGTCTTAATGGAAAGCGCTGCACCGCCGCGGGTGTCACCGTCCAGTTTAGTGAGGACTACGCCGTCATAATTAATGATTTCATTAAATTCTTTGGCGGTATTTACGGCGTCTTGACCGGTCATTGAATCAACCACAAAGAGCGTTTCATGGGGCTGAACGGCCGCCTTAATTTCGGCTATCTCATCCATCATTTTTTCATCCACGTGCATGCGTCCGGCGGTATCAATAATCACGGTGTCAAGCGCCAGGCTTTTAGCCATGGAAACCGCTTCTTTGGCAGCGCGCACCGCATCTTTCTGGTCGATGGAATACACCGGGGTGTCAATGGAATCTGCCAGTGTTTTAAGCTGGTTGATAGCCGCCGGGCGATATACGTCAGCCGCTGCCAAAATAGGGTTGCGGTTATTTTCTTCTTTTAAATATTTGGCTAACTTTGCAGAAAAGGTGGTTTTACCGGAACCCTGCAAGCCGGCAATGAGAATAACGGTGGGCGGGTTTTGTGCCGCTGCAATATCCACACGCTCCTGCCCAAAAGCTTCCACCATCTCATCGTACACAATTTTGGTAAACTGCTCACCGGGATTCACGGCGGTGAGTACATCTTCACCCATGGCCCGGTCCTTGATGTGGTCGGTAAAGGTTTTGGCCACCTCATAATTCACGTCGGCATCAAGCAGCGCGCGCCGTATTTCACGCACGGTCTCAGCGATGTTAACATCACTGATCTGCGCTTCGCCTTTCAGCGATTGAACGGCCTGATTAAGTTTTGAGGATAAATCTTCAAACATGACTCAAATTATGAGCGATAGTTGATAAATGAAATTTGGTGTACAGCTGTTTTTGCACAAATCGAAAGTTCCCAAAAATAAGGAGTATTTACAGTCTTATCAACAAAGTAAGAACAAATAATTATTTTTACTTTCTAACTAATCGTGTACCTTGCATATGCGTTAAAAGTAACAATAAATAAAACCAAGGGTGAAACTTATGGATGTGCAAAATATAAAGTTGTGCGCTGTATTCCGATGCTCGATTATAGTGGGATTGATGTTGGTGATGGGCGCTTGTGCTTCAAGTAATATACCGGCGCCTAATACTTCCGGTGTAGAGTCAGAAATAGGAAAGGCAGAACAAGCCGGAGCGCAGGAATATGCCCCGCTTGAATTGCGAAATGCCCGCAAGAAGATTGAGCAGGCAAAGCAGTTTAACGAGCAGGAAGAATACGAAAAAGCCACCCGACTTGTGGAAGAAGCCTCGGTGGATGCCGAACTGGCAACAGTAAAAGCCCGTTCTGCAAAAGCGCAGGAAGCGGTAGAGCAACTGCGGGAAACCATTGAAACACTGAGAAAAGAAATAGAACGGAATCAACGAAATCAGGGAGGTTCATTATGATACGTATGCAAAAGAACACATTATTTTTAGTCGTAGCCGGAATCGGTCTTTTCTTAGCAGGTTGTGCAGGAACACCTGATACAAATCCGCTGTTGCAAGAAGCCCAAACAGCATATCAGGAAGCCGAAAATGACACCGAAGTAGTAAAAAATGCTCCGGTTGCTTTAGATGAAGCCGAGGAAGCACTTGTAAAAGCGCAACGAGCATTGGAGCAGGGTGAGGAAACAGAGGTGGTTAACCACGAGGCCTATATTGCTCAACAACGCATTAAGATTGCCAAACAGACTGCCCTGTTATATGCGGCACAGGATGAGGTAAAACGCGCTGAATCGCAACGCCAAGAGGTGCTGATACAAGCACGACAAGCAGAAGCTGCAGCTTCCGAGCAGCGTGCCGAGGCATCTGAAAAGCGCGCCGAAGAAGCACTAAGCGAAGCGGAACAAGAACGCATGGAGGCCGAACAGGCCAGAGAAGCTGCGGAAGCAGCACGACAAAAAGCGCAAAAATTAGCAGAACGGGTTGATGAATTAGAAGCCCAACAAACCGAGCGTGGACTTGTTTTAACATTGGGTGATGTGTTATTTGATGTGGATGAAGCTACGTTAAAACCGGGCGGACAGCGGGCGGTTACTGAGCTTAAGAACTTCTTGAGTGAGTATAAAGAACGAAATGTGCTTATTGAGGGCCATACCGATAATACCGGGTCCGATTCATACAACCAGAAGCTTTCGCAGCAGCGAGCAAATGCGGTTCGTCAAGCCTTAATTGGACAGGGAGTTGCCGGAACGCGAATCCGTTCGGCAGGTTTAGGTGAGCAGTACCCCAAAGCCAGCAATAACACGAATGCGGGTCGCCAGCAAAATCGCCGGGTTGAGGTTATTATCTCAGATAAATCCGGAGAAATACCTGATCGACAATAATACGCTCATTTTATAAAACAAAATAAATTAAAGATGCTATCGCTCTATGTGATGGCATTTTTAATATTAAGTAAGGGACAATTTTTTATTACTTTTTGACTATCGACGATTAGAAGCAGTTTGAATGCATCACCCCCCAAAAACGGAGGTTTGTAGAAATGACATACTTTATGAGGAGTATCGCATCTTTTTTTATGCTGTTTATTAGCTTTTTACTGATAAGCTGTGCCGGCACGGCTGATATGAATCCGATGGTGAAAGAAATACAAAATGATTACCGGAAAATTGTAAAAGATTCTCTGGTCGTAAATAAGTCGCCCGAAGAGCTCCGCGAAGCACAACAGGCAGTGGCAGATCTCAGGCAAGCTGTAGCAAGCAATAAAAACCAACAAACAGTACGCCGACAGGCATTAATAGCACGCCAGCGCATTACTATTGCCAGGGAAACGGCTCAACTCAAGTCCTCTCAAAATGAGATTCGGCGTGCCTCAAGGGAATTGCAGATGTTGTTAGACGAAGCGGGATATGAAGCGATGGAAGCCGAAGAGTATGCCAAACGCCTTATAAATTTTAGAGCCCAGAAAAGTAATAGAGGCTTGGTACTGAGATTTAAAAATTTAGAATTTGATTCAGAAAAGGCCTCCCTAAAATCCAGTGCAGAGCGACCAATTAATGAGTTGGCTGATTATCTGAATGGTTACCCTGACCGCAATGTGCTTATTGAGGGATATACAGATAATACCGGCTCAAAAAATTTTAATCAAACCTTGTCAAAAAAGCGAGCCTATACTGTACGAGAGGCTCTTATATCACGGGGAATAGACGGCGCACGCATTGAGGCCGTGGGTTTGGGGGAGCAATATCCCATAGCCACTAATAAAAAGGATGCGGGACGCGAGCGAAACCGTCGTGTTGAGGTTATTATTTCAGATAAAACCGGAGAAATTCCTGATCGACAATAATTTATAGGTGTATAGAACTAAAAAGTATTAAAGATTCCATCACTTTGAGTGATGGAATCTTTTTTATTTTCATTGGATTACTATTCGCCAACGGAATGCTGCTTTGGAACCAATTATCAACAAGCTCGGATGTTGATTCCTTCCGATTTTGGATCGCTATGATTTTTTATTTTTGATGTCTGATATTTATTACTTTTAGCTTGCAACAATGTTAATGTAAAAACAGAAAGCAGTTATTATGGCCAATCAAAAAGGACACGGATTATTGGACGGTAAAAAAGGAATTATATTTGGCGCGCTGGATGAACGAAGCATTGCCTGGCGCATAGCACTGGCCTGTAAACGAGAGGGCGCTGAATTTGTACTTTCAAACGCCCCGGTTGCGCTTCGCTTTGGTGATCTGGATGAGCTTGCAGAAGAGACTGGTTCGCAGATCATCGAGTGCGACGTTTCCAAGGAGGAATACGTCGAAGAATTTATGGAAAAGGTAAAGGATGAGATCGGTTCCGTAGATTTTATTCTGCACGCTATCGGCATGTCGCCCAATATTCGCAAAAAGCAGGAATACAAATCACTCAACTATAACTGGTTCCAGCAGACGCTGGATATTTCGGCTATTTCGCTGCACAAAATTTTGCACTACGCTGATGAGATGGAAGTTATCAATGAGGGCGGCAGCGTGGTGGCACTGACCTACATTGGGGCCCAGCGAATTTTTAGCAAATACAACGATATGAATGACGCCAAGGCGTTGCTCGAAAGCATTGCCCGTAACTACGGCAGCCGGCTGGCTGAAAAAGGCATTCGCGTAAACACCATTTCGCAGGCGCCAACCAAAACTTCAGCAGGCGCCGGCATAAAAGGGTTCGACGGCATGTACACTTTTGCCGATAAGTTAGCACCGCTGGGCAACCCCTCGGCCGATGAATGTGCCGATTATTGCGTGACGCTGTTTTCCGATCTGACCCGCATGGTGACCATGCAAAACCTGTATCACGACGGCGGCTTTGTTACGGCCGGCATTAATGAAGAGATGATTGACGGCCTGGCGAAGCTTTACGGGGATAAGGGTGACAGCGAAGAATAGATCACGTGCCATTATCATCCCAAGCGCCGTCTTGATGTTCGTCAAGTAATACGGAAAGAAAGGAATTCTTGTCATCCCGAATTTATTTCGGGATCTGTGATTAAAGAGAAAACAGGAGATCCTGAAACGAGTTCAGGATGACAAGAGGTATTTTTGTTAAAAAATCTCCTTCTGGTTTGCTGTTTGATAAAAAGTTGATCAATTGGGTTTGGTTATTTGTTACGGGTTGATTAGTTAATCGTCAGACCGATAACGAATAACCATTAACGAAAAAAAACCGCTATGAAACGACTGGCCGCCTGCACTTTCACACTGCTCTTCTTTTGCATCACCGCCCTTGCCCAAGAAACACCCTCCATCAACAAAAAAACTAAAGACTTTAAAAAGCAGAACGGATATTTTACCTACTATTGGGATGAAACGGAGGGCAAAATCTGGCTGGAGATTGATGAGCTCGAGCAGGAATTTCTGTACGTTAATTCGTTAACCTCCGGGGTAGGCTCTAATGATATCGGTCTGGATCGCAACCAGCTGGGTGATAGGCGGGTGGTGTATTTTGACCGGCGCGGGCCCAAAGTGCTGATGGTGCAGCCGAACTATGATTATCGTGCCACCAGCGATAATAAAAAAGAGCAGGCCTCGGTACGCGATGCCTTTGCAAAATCCATTTTATGGGGCTTTAAAGTTGGTGCGGCGACCGGCGATCGCATTTTAATAGACATTACCGATTTCCTTATGCACGATGCCCACGGCGTTTCCAATCACCTGCAAAGCGGTGGGCAAGGCAGCTACAGTCTGGATGATTCACGCTCGGCGCTGTATTTGGAGGGGACGATGAATTTTCCGAAGAATACCGAATTTGAGGCTACGCTCACCTTCACCGGTAATGCTACGGGCGGACAAATTCGCTCGGTGGCGCCCAGCTCCGATGCGGTAACGGTGCGCCAGCATCATTCCTTTGTGCAACTGCCCGATGATAATTACCAGCCGCGCGTCTTTGATCCGCGGGCCGGCTATTTTGGCACCAGCTACCAGGATTACAGCACACCCATTGGTGAATCGTTGACCAAGCGGTGGATTACCCGGCACCGTTTAAAAAAGAAAAATCCAAATGCGGAAATGAGCGCGCCGGTACAGCCGATTGTCTATTATTTAGATCCCGGCACGCCGGAGCCGGTACGCAGTGCACTGCTTGACGGTGCGCGCTGGTGGAACCAGGCGTTTGAAGCAGCCGGATATAAAAATGCCTTTCAGGTGAAAATACTGCCTGAAGATGCCCACCCGCTGGACGTGCGGTATAACGTCATCAACTGGGTGCATCGCTCCACGCGCGGATGGTCATACGGTTCGTCGGTGGTGGATCCACGCACGGGCGAAATCATCAAAGGACACGTATTGTTGGGATCGCTGCGCGTACGCCAAGATTACCTGATTGCGGAGGGACTTTTATCACCCTATAAAGACGATTTTTCAACGGATGAAAACGACCCCATGCTGGAGATGGCCCTCGCGCGTATTCGTCAGCTTTCGGCGCATGAAATTGGCCACACGTTGGGGCTGGCACACAACTTTGCGGCCAGCACCAACAGCCGCGCCTCGGTGATGGACTACCCCGCACCGATGGTGAAAATAAATGATGACGGCAGTTTTGATTTGTCTGAAGCCTATGATACCGGCATCGGTGAATGGGATAAGGTGACCGTTCGATATGGATACCAGGATTTTCCATCCCAAAAAGATCCATCAACCGGCTTAAATGAAATTGTGAAGGGCGCGATTGAAGATGGACTGCTCTTTATCTCCGATTCAGATGCACGTCCCGCCGGCGGAGCGCACCCTAAAGCACACCTCTGGGATAATGGTACCGATGCCGTTGACCAGTTGCAGCACGTGATGGAGGTGCGGAAAAAGGCGCTGCAAAAATTTTCCAAATCGAATATTCCGCCGGGAACGTCTATGGCAAAATTAGAGGATGCGCTGGTGCCCATGTACCTGTATCATCGGTTTCAAATTGAAGGTACCGCTAAGCTCATCGGGGGGCTGAACTACACCTATAATTTACGGGGTGATGGCCAGCAAGGACCCGAACCGGTGGCGCCTGATCAACAAAGAGCCGCGCTTGATGCCATGCTAAATACGCTTTCGGTTGATGCGTTGCGCATGCCCAATGATATTATTGAGCTTATTCCACCACGGCCTATTGGTTATTACGGCTCGCGTGAACTTTTCAACAGTTATACCGATCCCGGTTTTGATCCGCTGGGCGCCGCCGAAACAGCGGCCCACATGAGTGCACAGTTGCTGTTCAATCCAAATCGCGCGGCCCGGCTGATTGATTTTAAAGCACGGAATTCAAACAATCTTGGTCTGGCTGAGATGATTGATGAAGTAATAAATGCAAGCTGGAAAGCAGAAGTTAAAAATGGTTACGGGGGCGCCGTGCAGCGCACGGTCAACTTTGTGGTGCTTTATAATTTTATTCAGTTAGCCATGGATGATGATGCCTCTACCCAATTGCGGGCCGTTGCGAATCAAAAATTGGTAGAACTTCATGATTTTTTGAATAGCAAAGCAGAGCAAACAGATGATGCACAATGGAAAGCGACGTTCAATTATGGCGCAAAAATGATTAATGATTACTTTGAGCACCCCGAGCGCATTAAAGATATTACTCCGCCGCTTTCGCCCCCGCCCGGTTCGCCCATTGGCAGTGGGGAGGCGGTTTTAGGATGTGTGTTTTAATTTTTCTTTAAATAGTCATCCTGAGCGCAGGGAGGAATAAGATGACGACCGAAGTCGAAGGATCTTGGTTTAGCTAATGATTTTCTCCGCCTTTTGGCTTGATCCAAAAGGCTCGTAAAAGATCAAGAAAACATTGAACTCCAATCTGCTGACATTATTAATAAGCGTTGATTGAGTTTGACAGCAGCAGATTGTCAGACACAATATTTTCTTTTAGGGCTTTCCAGGTTGGAGAATTTTACCGTATCCGTAGCTCTGCTGCGGATACGGTAAAGACATCATATCATCATTTAAGCAGAAAAAAATATTTACGGAGCGGGATACCATCCCGCTCTACATCTATGTTTTCACCCGAAGAACTTTTACACGGTTACGCCAACGGTATCTTTCCGATGGCGGATACGCGCAATGATGCGCAAGCCAAGTGGTACACCGCTGAGCGGCGCGGCATTATTCCGATGGACGATTTTCATGTGTCGTCAAATGTGCAGCGTATTATTCGAAACAAGCATTATCACATCAAGTTTGATGCAGCTTTTCGGCGGGTGATGGAAGCGTGTGCCGATCGCGACTCTACCTGGATTTCGGACGAAATTATCAATTCCTACTGCCGGCTGCACGAGCTGGGGTATGCGCATTCGGTGAGTGCTTATGATCAAAAGTGGAAATTAGTGGGCGGGCAGTACGGCGTATCGCTGGGCGCGGGGTATTTTGGAGAATCCATGTTCAGCCGAGCCAAAGAGGCCGGAAAGGTAGCGCTGTACTGGACGCATCAAGCGCTGATGCAAGGCGGTTTCGAGCTTTGGGATACGCAATTTTGGAGCGAGCACCTGGCGCAGTTTGGGGCAATTGAGATTTCGGCGGAAGACTACCACGAGCGATTAAAATGGGCGCTGCGTAAAGAGGCACAATTCAAAGAAGTATTTAAATAAGGGTGTCATCCCGCACTCCGATGCGGGATCTCGAAAAAGTCCAACCGTTGATAAAATTTCTTATCTATTTCATTGCTACTTGCAACGCGAGATCCTGATCCGCCGGCTGGCGGACAGGATGACAGTGGTTTTAATACTCCCGCACGGTAATTTGCTCCATGGCCTGCTCGCGGCTCATTTGACCACTATCAATACTCTGTAAAACAGATTTTTTTACTTGAAGGTCAATTCCTTCCGGAAGCGAATCGCGGGAATTGGAAATGGATACCGAAACCAAAATATACTCTTCAGAAGAAACCGATTTGAGCGTCCGCCCATAATCAACAATGGTTTCTTTGAGCTGCAATAAAAATCGTTGATAGGATTCCTTTTTCTTCTTTTTGAGTTCCTTCATTTTCTTTGCCGTATCTCCGTCATCATCATTAGATGAAGATTCCATTTTGAGGCTGTCAATTGAAATGGAGCCCGAAAATTTTTGTCCTAACCGAGCTAATATTCCCAATAAACTGCCGTTAAACGATGCATTTACCGTAAAAAGCGCGCCCAATCCATCCAGATATATATTATCAACGGCGTCATCAATCTCAAACTCCCCAACTTCTGTATCCTCAAACGCTGTTTTTAAGATGTTGCTCATTACGTTCAGATCTTGACTGCTGTTTTCATCATTTATTGTTTTGACAGTCAGCGCATTTGAAAACTCCTCTTCATCAAATGAGCCTTCTCTGTAAGCTTGAAGATCAGCTTTTGTAGCGGTTACGTGGATTTTAGGAAAAGGGGTTGTATTAGGGTCTACATTAACATCACCCTGCGGGTCTGAAAGCAAAGTGTATGCCGGCGCGCTTCTATTAATGTCTGCATTGAAGATAACGGTTATCTTATCTTCGTTGCTAAGCTGCCCGACCGTAGAGCCGTAGTCACCCAAAAATTCGGTTATTCTTTTGATAATATCTTCTTTTGAGACTTCCTCATCAGTATTAGCAGAAGAAGATTTTTGCTCTGTGTTTCTCGACCTAAGTATAGTTACAACAGAGGGGGTTCCGCCACGAACATTAAAAAGGAGACCATAGTCCTTCAAATAAATACCTTGGATAGCTTCATCATCGTTTAATCTGAAAACCTGAATATTATTACCACGATTTTCCCATGTTGACTTAAACATTTCCTCCAACACACTTTCCATAATATTAATATCACGCTGCATGCGATCGCGATTGATGTCTTGGGCATGAAGGCTTGAGAGCCCTACCATACTAATAATGAGTGCGAGAATAAGTTGGTTTAGATATTTCATAGAAATTCACCTAAAGATTTATTGTTGATTATTGACAGCTACGGTTTGAATCACTTCTCCCAATACCTGCTGTGTTTGCGTAATTTGAGTTTCGGTTTTCTGTTGATACTGGTTTAGCGCCTCATCAATGAGTTGCAGATCGTTGGTGCGCTGGCGCTGAAAGTGTTCCACCACCTGTTGCAGCTGCTGTTTATTGTGTTTGTTCAGCATATCAGCATACTTAATGAGGACATTTTCATTTTCCCGTCTGATCTCTTCAACAATGGCTTCGGTCTGTGAAGCAGTAATTGTGGAAGTCTGTTGTGCGGGCACTTCACCAAAAGAAACGGTGAACCCCGCTTTATTCGATTGCACGGTTAAATCAGCCAGCGAAAGGGCCACCAGTAGTAACAGCAGGCAAGCCGCCGTAGCCAGCGCTGTTTTGCCCCAGCCGGATCGTGGCAGTAAGTGGCCGGCCTGTTTTATCCAGGTTACCGGCGACCGTCTTTCTGTACCCACGATGTGTAATTTTTCGGTCGGTTCAACCTCGGGCGCCTGCTGTAGCAGCGATTGCGTTTCGCGTAGCTCGGCCAATTCTTTTTGCAGCTCGGGGTGATCGGCCAAATACGCTTCCAGTTTTTCTTTATCAGCTGATGAAATTTCATCATACAGCTCATCCATCAATAAGTCGTGTGCGGTTTGTTCATCCATAATAAAAGGCTTCTTTGTTAATATTCTGTTGATCAAAAATGCCGCGCAGGCTGCGAAGTCCAGCATACATGCGTGATTTCACCGTACTTTCGGGAATAGCCAAAACGCGGGCAATCTCGCGAAATTTCAGCTCCTCGTACTCTTTCATAATTACCACCATGCGCTGCTCGGGCGGCAGTTTTTGCAGGGCCTGTTGCAACAGTTGCCCAAGCTGTTGCTGTTGCAGCGGACCATCGGGATCATTCACAGCCACCGGATCACTTTTGAGTATTTCCATAGATGCCGAATGCCGCCGCCCGGCGCGTTTGTATTCATCGCGACACAAATTATTGGCAATACGGTAAATCCATGCGGGGAAAGCCCCGTGATCATCCAGCGTGTGCAGCTTTTTATAAACCTTAATAAAGGTTTTCTGGGTGATGTCGCTCGCCTCATCGTGACTGTTAAAATAGCGGTACGCCACGCGGTGAATGCGAGTCTGCCAGCGTTCCACCAGCCGATTGAACGCACCGGTGTTGCCGCCGCAAAATTTCTGTATCAATTGTTCGTCCGATGTACTCACATTGCACTCCGGGGAGTTAGCTTTTAGCTTTACTAAACTTCCGAAGTTTCGTAAAGCTTGGTACAATTATCAGATGGAGGCCACTTTAAAAGTGGACGCCATCTCTCTTTCAAATATAGGACGAGATAGGAAGGGAAAAAGTTTGAAATAACAATAACATGTAGAGCGATTTGGTAAATCGCTCAAAAAACAATGTTGTTAATTTTAGAAAAGTAGGAGAGGCATCCTACTATATTAATTCGCATCTGGTTTATCTTGAGATGTGTATGCCGCAAATGGAAGTGAGCGATTAATCAAATCGCTCTACATAAATCCTGTTCATCTTTCCATCCAGCTAATCTCGGTTCCAATCTATGAGGAGGCAACTGGGGTTTCGGCCAATTCCTTCACCTGAGCAACAATACCATCAGGGCCGATGCCCACTTCATCGTGCAGCTCGCGCTGGGTACCGTGTTCTACAATACGATCAGGCACACCCATAATGGTTGTCGGCACATGATGCGGCTTATCGGCCAAATACTCAACCACGGCGCTGCCAAAGCCGCCAAGCTTGGTACCGTCTTCAATAGTAATAATGCGATCATAAGAATGGCAAACTTCATCAATCAGATCAGTATCAAGCGGCTTGGCAAAGCGCATATTGAAAT
>Ga0306907_1000227_pt1 | contig 28253 bp, 47 predicted proteins | sample AntRauTorcE11898_FD_190415 | JGI IMG/M metagenome (GOLD analysis project Ga0306907, IMG submission 190415) | Saline lake microbial communities from Rauer Islands, Antarctica - Metagenome Torckler E11 #898 (v2) (version 2) | ecosystem: Environmental > Aquatic > Non-marine Saline and Alkaline >... | reverse complement strand
GGGAACGGAATGGTTCGCCATTGGAGAACCGGTGTTGGTACAGTCCACCTCGGTCGTCGTCAGACGGTGGCAGGAAACCGCTTCAGCGGGGAAATGCCACGGCCTTCAGACCGTGGTAGCTTACTGGCATCGCTTCTGACTGGCGTTTCTGAAAGGTTTATTGAGTGGGTCGATTCACACCTGAGTATGCCTGAAGAGGAACTGCCTGACCCTGACGAGTACAGTTGGAATTTCGAGAAGCAAGATAACGTCGGTATCTGGTTCATGGGCGGTTGGAAGGGCTTCCCCGATGAAGCCTTAGAAGCTGCCAGTGATCATTATCGTCTCCGCGCTGGCCAAGACGACATCACTGCGACACTCGCCGTGTTCGGCTCGGAAACGCACCTCGCCAGTGACACGCAAGAATACATGGGGAAGGAATGGTCTGATAACGCTTCGAAAACCGGTGTTGAAAAACTCGGATTTGTATCCGAAGGAATCACTGCCATGGCCGTCCGATCGAATCTCGATATTGAAGCTGATTCCAAGTCGTTCAACGACATGGAAGAAGCATTAGAGTGGGTTCACGAGTAACGCCCCCTGTTCCGTTAGAAATACGCTGACGCCTTCTGATCTTCTTTCGGCGGTCGGAATTCCGCAATCGTTTCTTTGACACTCGTTGACCGCGCATTCACCGAGTCGCTCACCCCAAGTTCCCCGTGCGTGAGTCGCAACGCAACATACACTTCCGAGAGCTTCACCCGACCCGACATCGATACACTCGCGGACGTTCGCGGATCATGGAACGAATACGCGTACCCCACCACAATCCCGCCACGGACTTCCTCACCGATTTCGTGTTTCAGCGATTCCCACTCTCCACGGACTTCCTCACCGTCTACTGTCTCCCGCGAATACTCCCGTAACACGTCGTCCGCCGACTCCGAACACGACGATAACTGCCGGAGTGTTGACTGATGCACAGTCACGTCCGTCCCGGTTTCAGTTTCGAACACGTGTCCATGGTTGCTTGGGCGCTTGTACCCAGTGACTGCGGCCTCGAACTGCGTTTCAAGCACATTCATCAACCGCCGAATGCCGCTGATTAACGCACTGTTCTCTTCCGGAATGTCGATCCCGTTAATCTCCGTGGTCACGGGATTGTCAGGCATCGCGAGGTCTGCGTTCTTCACTGCAAAGGCATCGCCGTCGTACTGCACGATACTCAATGCGTTTTTGACACCATACACTGTGAGGTCGCCACTTCGGAACCGCCCCTTCCCAGCTGCAAACCGCACTGCATCCTCTAACTTGTACTGCGTCAGCCCCTTCGCCCCGTTCCGCCCTCTTGCAGTGACTTCAGACACGAACCCCGGGAACGAGTCAAAGTCACTGTACGTCCCCGGAACATCCAATTCCTTGTGTTCGTGCGACTCAAGGTAGTCTGCGAGGCCTTCCGTGATGTAGTACAGGTCCCCGAGAGAGATTGTGACGTTACTATACGAAATGTAGCCTCCGCCGTCAGTTGTCCGTGGGGAAACGACCGATAGCTGGTTGTATGCTTTTGGCTCGCCCCATTGCAGATCGCTGAATTTCGACGGGAATTCGGTGTCGGGTGCAGTCATCCTTCACGTTACACTCAACACCAAATACGTATAAAAACACCGAAAAAACACCGGGTGGAACGACCCCTGGAAGGCAGTGACTCAGCGCAATTCAGACATCGGAACGCTATCCCCATGCTTTGAGTCCGAATCCACGCGCCGCATCTGCCCCGACCGGAACCCTTCATGAACGCGGTCGCGTTCCTCACTACTCACCGAGAACGACTTCGCCCCTCCCGTTAACGATCCTGATGGGACAATATAGTACGTCCCCCACCGAGCCTCGTACTTCCAACTATTCCCCGCACCAATCAACTCCATCGCATCCTTCTTCCGACTCGTCTTCGCCACTGCGGGGCCTTTCACTGGCACGGACTCATCGACACCCTGAATCGCTATCCGCGCTGGGAGTGCCACTAATGACACTGACCGTGATTCTTGGAACTTGAACGTTAACGCTCGCACTCGCCACTCACCACTGTCCATCTTCTCGATTGCGTACATCGGGAACTGTTTTGCAGTATACCCATACGCCTTCGTCGGGGTGTCACCCATCGATTCTATGATTGCGTCCGCGTACTTCTTATCGACAGTCACACCTGTTCCACACGGATTCTTGTCCTCGGCTGGCGGGGTTGCTCCCTGCGGCAATCCCCACGTGTCGAACCGTGACGTGTTGAACGACCCTCGGCCTGCGGATGCCTGCTTATCGATTGACTTCATGCGATCCCGATTCCGTTTCTTCTGTGCAGATGTCCGATTCGGGCCACGCGCCATCACTGCACCTCCACCATCTCAGCCTCAGCACTGTCTCCTTCATCCAACGGAACCTCGTCTACCGTGATTTCGAACCCGTGAAGCTCGATAATCTCCCGAATCATCTGCTCGGTTAACTCAGTGCCAACCGAAGGAAGGCCAGCCTCCTGAATCGCTTCCCCGTAACTGCCGTACCGCTGAATGTACGTTGAGGATGCGTGTTCACCCCACTTCATGATGTCACTGGAACTTGGCGTCTTCCCGAGCATGAGCGCGCCGATGTGGAGGTCGAGAATCAGGTCGTAGTCGGATACCTGTAAGGTACTGGGGCAGGCGTCGGCATCGAGCCCGGCCCATTCTAACGTTCCTTCCCAACCGTCTTCTCCGCGCTCGAATACGACCCGGGAACTGAATTCGCCGTGTTCGCGGTAGTCCTTGAGGCGTGGTGGGTACCCCACGGTCTCTTTGACATTGATGATGTCTTCGCGAATCACTTCGTCCGGTAACCGGCGAAGGTTGGCTTCTCGTGGGTCGAGACTTGCACTCCGAAGGGTGGACTTCCAATCCGAGCCAAGACGCTGGTTTGCCGTGGGGACGGAGTACCTTCCGTGTGCAGTGTACTCCGGGGTGTTCGGGGGTGATCCAAGTTTTCGGGTGACTCGGTGGAGATCAGTTTTGATGTCTTGTGCAGTGATCTGCGGGTTTTCGGTTGCGGTGGTCATCTTCGTCTATACCAAACACCCGACTACACTTGAAGGCACCGATAAACAGAGGTTAGTCTCCGTCAGTCACTGCGAAGCCAGAACAACATCCGAATCCGCATCCACCCCAATATTCTCCAGCGACACCTCCGACTCCTCGTACTCATGGTACTGTTCGTGGTGTGCTGCGAACGACATCACCTGTAAGATCGCCTCTCCGAAATCCGAACACTGCTCACCGAGAATGACCTCTCCCTTCCGCTCTTCGCTCTCATCGCAGATAGACACCGTGTACTGCTGTGACGCCACCAACTTCTCATTCGCTGCTGCCTGCTCGATGAAGATGCTGATGTCGTACTTGAGGAAATGAATCGTCCAACTCGTCGTGGGGTTCCGACTCGGGGCATCTACCGGTTCAGCCCACCATTCCGGCATTGCTTTCCACCCGGACACAAACCACTCTGCACCGTCTTCCGTGCTATTGTCAATCCCATTCTCCATTCGCCACTCTTTGTCTTCGAGTTTCTCCATGAATTTTTCGCGTGCTGCGTTTTCGCTTGCGAACGGTCCGGTGATCGGGTTGGTCGTTGCCGTGTCGACAATGTACCAGTTCATAACTCATCTCAACAGACACGCCCATTGGGTATAAAAGCACCGAAAAAACAGCGCCATAAAAGATATGTTAGCGGTATACTTAAACTTCAAGAGATTTCGCTGACACTAATAACCGACCCAGAATACAAACTCACCCGAACCTACATCAACCACACAGACAACACCCAAGTCACGGGTAACCACTCCAAATCGCAACCCGGACGAACTCAAACAGAAAGTGGACAAGAAAGCATCATCGATTCTCAACTACAACACAGTCGGAGATCTGTTCAGTGACTGGGACGGGAAAGGCGTTCACTACGGTTGGGGAAATGCTCCGTGGGGAGAAAACGAACTGTTGAACGATCTCGAAGCTATCTTTAATCAGCGAGAGAATCCCGCCGTAAACGGCGGGCGAGGATGTCACCGATGGTATTCGACAAGTACGAACCCTCCCAACCCTCGACGTCACGTCACCACCCACAGCCACCCTTGACACAACCGATGACCCTGAAACCGTCATCGACCGCGTTAATACGTACTTCGGCGGATTCAACCCCGAAATTGACAACGAAGGCAACATCAAAATCTACCCGGGTCCCTTCACTGGGCCTGGAACAACCCCTCGCAACTTCTCCGAATCGCAAGAAGACGCTTCTGCGTGATCAACTCGCGACCCACCGCTTCTTTTCTCATGCGCTCTGCTCTACCCTGAATTTCCCTTAACTCAGTTCCCAGATTTTTTCTTCAGGCCTCGTCTACCTGCTGGAAACGGGCGTTTATCTGCTAATTTGAATAGAACTGGAACGTCAGACTCCGCGTATTTCCAAATCAAGTCAAGCATCTCTGCATGTGGCGACGAATCCGTATGCCCTTTTTCACGGTACTTCAGGAACGCCTCCCCAACAACCGTCATGTCTGCCCCTGTTATCCATGGAAGTTCCTTCTCTTCTCGGAATTGCGTGCGCACCGAATCTGGAATACTGTAATTCTTCCAGTACGTCACTGGAACTCGGATCCCCATTCGTTCAGCCATTTGCTCTAACGAAATTCGGTACCCGAATGTCTTCTCAACATCCAGCATCAAATCCTCATGCGGTACAGTGTCTTTGAATTGCTCGAACCGTTCATGCAACTCATACTGTGTGCCAATCGCGGCCTCGCACCGCTCGATGCGCCCAGCCAACTGTGGATAGTCATACGACGATCCATTGTACGTGAACACCGTCTCTGCATCACTCTGCGAATCAACCCATTCCAAAAACTCATCAATCAACTTCGCTTCCGACTCCGGTGACCGCCCATCTCGCAGTAGCACACGAGATCGAATCTCACTTTCAGGGGCTTCTCGGTACGCAACGCCGATGCACAGTAACTCGAATTTCGCCGGGTCTGTGATGTCCGACATCGAAATCGTTTCATTCGAATTCACTTGTATCATCTCCAAGTCAAACGCAATCTGTGGGTGGCCGGTTGCCGCTGATCGCTCCATAACTCTCCCGCATGCCCTTTGCTCGGATAAAGACGCGGGAAACGACACACTCCAACCCGAAATCGCCTTCCCGAGAACACTTTTCAAGACTCAATTCTCACACCGAGATATGTCTGTGAGAAAGGGCTGCCCTGATTGCACGGCGGAACTCGATAACCCAGATCAATTCGAATTCGATGAGGAGGAAAGTGGAACTGAATACTATCTCGAATGCCCAGACTGTGGGTATCAAGGAACGTACACTGTGTATAGTGACGGGGGTGAAACGATGGAAAGGCGGGAATGACGCGCTTCCACCTTCGATGCGCGTTGTGTCGTGTCATTAGTCGTCGGCCATCATTTTTCCTCCGTTCCAACTCCGGGGGTTCTTCGCGCCGGTCGCCGTTTCCTGCTGCTGCATATCCGCCACGTCCGCGAGCGTCGTCTGCTCATAGTATTCCTCTTGCAAATCTGGGTCATCCACGAGCGGCCCCAACACGTAATTCAGCATGTACAGAATCGCCTCGCTGAATCGGGACCGCACGTCATTACTCGCTAATCCGCGCGGCATGTGGAACGGCGTCTGCTTCCACTTCTTATCCGGGATCTTGTTGTTGATCACTGCACTCTCTGCCGTCGACACGTCCAGCGAATCAACCAGATTCGGGTTATTCCGCAGCGCCTGTACAACCGTGAGACTCGTCCCAACACCGAAGGCGTGAACATCCGCGTAATCCCCAACCACATCACGGAATTCCTTGATCATATTCACCTGTCCTTCTGGTGTGAAGTTGTGCAGCCCGCCGAGCGCGAAGTTACTGAACTGACTGTAGAACTCTTCGTTCTGTTCAAACTCCTCGTGGTGCGGGGGCTGAACCACAATCATCGGGTCCGGGCGCATCTCGGACGGCTCGTACATCGAGATGAATTCCTTCATCGATTCACGGGTTCGGTGACGCTCACCGGGGTAGTCCTTCGGAATCACCGTATCCGCGTGCAGTTCACACGCCTTATCCAGTACTTCACGATTCCCGATGTCGTCATTCTGGAAACTCGAATCAACGATGTACTCGAAGCACGTATCACGGACGGCTTCACTGGCCTGCCCTGCGTGTTGGAGCTTGTAAAAGTACGAATACTGGTGCATGTAACTCGCCGAGTACACGTCGATAGGGCAGCCACGAACGACCTTCATCTTCCGCTCCGCATCACGGAACATTACAGGTCACCTCCGAAATCCGGCTCTAATTCCCACATATCCGTCTGCGGGGCGAGATGCGTGCTGTCCGACCCGGACTCGGTGAGAATCCCGGCGTGGTACAGCATCGTCTTGAACTGGAACGCGAACTGAGCCTGATACACCTCGGGATCGAATAACCGATTCGCGCGTTCGGACGCATCGTCGGGGAGCGACACGCCGTTACGGATGAACAACGCAGTTGCGGCGTCCGAGTCACGCGCATAGAACTCGTGAACGATCTCCGGGAGCGTCACCGGGGAAACATCCTGTTCGGACAGGATCTCCGTGATGGCCTGTACAGCCGGATGCTCTGCCATTACGTCCTGAGTCACGTCGCTGAACACACCGCCGCCGAGTTCCGTGAACCGGGTCGTTGTTCCACGCCATTCGCCGAACTGTTCGAGCGCCGTTTCCAGATTGCCGTATTCAGTGACTGCGGCGTCGATGACGGCGTCTCCGGCCTCGGTTGGGGTTCCGGACTCGTCAATCAGTCCGAGTTCGATTGCGCCTTCTTTCGCCGCGCCGGTTGCACGCACGATGTAGCCCTCGATGATGGGGCCGGTCGCGCCGTCGGCTGCTGCGGCGATGGGGACTCCGAAGTAGTTCTTCGGGTGGTTGAAACTGAAGGATGGTGCGGTGGTCGGGCGTTCGGTGGTGGTCTGGGTTTGCATCTGTGGTCTGCCTCCTACATCCATAACATACGCCCTATACATAATAAAAGCACCGAAAAGAAACATAGAGAGACGCCTGCGAAACGACGGCATTATCAGTCCGGTTGCAGTACACACAACCATGCAGACGACCCCAGAAACACAGCTACACGACGAATACGCAATCTATCTTTAATCAGCGAGAGAATCCCGCCCCATCGACGCCGGGAGAGCCAGTCTTGAAACCGAACCGGACGACCGGGTTCCCCGCTGTGGAAGGGAAGCCCCGCCGTTTACGGCGGGCGAGGATGTCACCAAACAATCCTCCACGCCCGGAATCGAAGACTCACTCACGACTACGAAATCAACACCGAGGACACCCCAGAAAACTTCCAGCGAGATATGCTCCTCGGGTACTGCCACGAAAACAGCCTCGCAGCTGCCGAACACCTCGCCGAACACTACGACCCAATAATCGTCTGGGGCGCACTCACTGACAAAGACGACTTCCACCCGGACACCCGCCTCGAAGCCGAACAGAACGGCCTCGTTCACTTCTGGATCGAACTGGAAGACGACGAACCGGAACCCATCGTCGCCGAGATTGCAACTGAAACCACAACCGTCACTGGAACCCTCCCCGGCGACCCACTCGTCATGCGGGGTCGCCCCAACGACTACACCGTTCCCGACAACTGCCGGTTCCAGTACGACCCAGCAATCCACTCGAAAGATCTGTGCAACGAAGAAGGATACCGGAAACTCGTCGGGAACGGCCACCGACTCGGCTAACGATCTGTGATTTGGAGGTATTGGTGTTCTCCGCCTGTGTAGTAGTCACTGATTGTCTGGCATCCGCACTCGGAGAAACAGCGTTGGTTCCTTCCGTTACTGAACGTCGACGCTAACGACGCCGCCCCCGTCAATCCGGGTGTCGGACTCCCAGTTCAACTGCTCCTGAAGAATTATGTCTCCGGTTGTCAGGTTCACACGGACGACGAGAATCCGACCGATGTGGGACTGTTCATCGGTAAGGAAAATCTCCGTGATCCGCTCGCCGTCAATCTTCTTGTCGACGGCGGTGATGAGGCGGCCATGACGTTCACGGGTTCCGCCCGGGCACTGCTCGGTGATGACCGTGCGTTCGTTGTTGAAGTCGTGTTTGAAGTTCCCGCCGCCGTGGGACGCGGCGATGATGTTCTTGAAGACATCTTCGGTGGCGGTGTCGGTGCTGACGAGTGTGGTTGGTGCGTCGGTGGGCGACTCGGTTTGCGTGGATGCGTTCGCTGCCATGACTCAATTACACAAAACACCCGATTGCTAATAAAAGCGTCGAAAAGAAGCGGGCGGTGGCGAGTTAATCAGCCCTCGATCTTCACGTCTGAATTGGTTCCTCGCACACGCTACACACAGTGACTTTCAGATCCCCACCGACTTCAGGATCTGACGCCGGGACTTTCTTCGGATTCCAATCCGCACCGCACTCCGGGCAATTGTACATATTTCGGGGTCGCAACTCACGTCTTAAAAACCCGTCCCTGGTGTCACTTCGCAGCCACGGACAACAGATATCGCAACCCACCATCCGACTCAAGCAACCCCGGTTCCTTCCCCTCTGCCTCTAACGCCATATTCACGCCTTGCTGCTGCCCCACAGTCAAATTACCGAACCGCCGAATCCGGTCATCCACTGCCGATGACGGCAATTCAATTGGCTGAACCTCAGACACCATCGACACCGAGATCACGGAAATCTTCTTCAGATTATGCACCGAGTTCAGCACCGCCTCTTCCGAAACGCCGTCCTCGACGTCATCAATCACGTCTTGCAGCGTTACCGGATTCTCTCGGTCGGTTCGAGACAGATCGCAGATTGTGTTATAGACAGTTCGCAGTTCATATCGTGTAGTCATGCAAATCAGCTTACGACACGGTTTCACTACACTGCTAATAGGTCTTTTCTCAATCCCGAGTCACTGCTGGCGTCTCAGATCAACGTCTTCGGTCGCGATGTATTCGCTGAAACACTTGCCGCACGCCCCATCTTCCCAACCGGTAAGAGAATAAATCAGGCCAGTGGGGTATCGGCAGTGACTGCATTTCACGTCTGACTCAGTTTTGTTCTTCTCCGCAGTAACAAACTCCGAGTCTAAGGCAGTATTATCTCTGAATTCGAGTTCTGTGTGGAGTATGATCCACTCTGCTGTACAACCTCCGCAGTTCGGGATGTCGTCGTCCCAGTCCGGGATGTGATAGAAAATCTGTGAAGAGTGTCATCGGTGGACTGGTCAGCAAGTGTCGGATTCACGCCCGCCGTAAACGGCGGGATTCTCTCCTTGTGAAAAGATAGTAGTTGCACCCCGGGCATTGTTTTTCGGGTTTTCGAGAATCATCCCCATTGACGGAGATCGTGTTTGCTTTTCGCAGCTCAAGACTGAGTAGTTCGTTGGTGTTGGCTTGTGCCATACCAATACAGTGCGGTTCGGCGTTGAAAACCTCTCCGATACTAATCAATCTGAACGGTGGTTTTAATACAAGGCGGTGTTTTGTGTGAATCACGATGACCGAAGCAGAATCCCAAGGACTCGCAGCGATCGCGAATCGATCCCCAGAACCAACCCCCGACACCCTCGCTTCCGAAATCGAGGAAGTCACTGGCTCCCTCACCGACAGTGATGAAGGCACCACCCTCCACCTCAAAGTTGAAGACTGGAATGGGTACTTCACCCCGGACATCAAATCCGTCGCCCCCACGTCCGGTCACCACGTCATCACCCTCACGCACGATGACGGACTTTACCGTCTCGTTGTCCCCAGCGTTGGCCACGAAAGCGATGAGGTGCCTCGCCTCGAATTCATGCGAGGAAACACGTGGGAACCCCTCACCAACGTCACGGATGTCGAACACCGAGCCTAACTCACGCCGCTACTCAGATTCCGTTTCTCCACTCTCTTCCTGACTATTTTCTTCGTTGCTTTTCCAGAAGTCCAGGGCAGCTGCTTGGTCTTCCCCATTGACTTCCAGTACAACTGGCCCATCGTACTCTCGGCGAATCTGGTCGGCTAACCACTCTACATCGATGTCTCCTTCACCAATCGCAAGGCCATCATCGGTTGCTGTCGAATCGCAGAAATGGATCAGTCCAATGGAATTGACGTGAGGTTCAGTGAGAAGCGTCCGAACAACACGGCGATATGCGGGCGTCCCTCCGTACACGTGCGCCACGTCAAACACGAATTCCATGTCTACCTCTTCATGATCCAGAATCGCGTTCTCGATGAAATGCAGGCTCTCTCCCATGCCACTTTCATACCCATGCGGCGTCTCAAACTCGAATTCCCGTTCAATCCCTGCAACATCGTTCGTTGGGATTGCCCCGGAATGAATCACCATGTAGTCTGCATCAATTTCCTGCGCGAAGTCATCGGTCAACGTCAGGTATTCAAGTTCATCACGAGCCATGTGTGGCGTATGAACCGACTCAACAGCGACTTCCGATTCATTCACCGCATCCGCAGACTGACTCATTCTCTCCAGATGCTTCTCCTCTAAATACAATTCCACTGCTTCAAACCCAGCGTCTGCTGCTTTCTGCAATTCACTGGATTCAGGCGGAGCTTTCCCTAAGATGCGTTGCTCGCTCATACCACCACCTTCCAAGTCCCGATTGTTAAATCCGGCTCCCCTTTCACTCACTGGGTTCTCACGAGGTGTCGTTTCCCGGTAGTATTTCGGCACGGGTCCAATAAGCCGTATTGTATGATCCTGTCCGACATCGACATCCTTCAGCGACTCGAAACCGGGAACCTCGGAATTCACCCAATCGAAGACGTCGATCAGCAAGTCCAACCGTGCAGTGTCGATTTCCGCCTCGGAAACCAGTTCTTAGAGTTCAACCACGTGAACATCCCGTGCATCCACCCCGTAGAAGGCGTTTCACTGGATGGGTACGTTTCGGAAACCGTCATCGAGGACGATTCCGAATTCATTCTGCACCCCGGTGACTTCGTTCTCGCAACAACCAAAGAAACGGTGGACATCCCGGCTGATCTCGTCGGGCATGTGGAAGGTCGCAGTAGTCTCGGACGCCTCGGCATCATCGTTCACAGCACCGCTGGACTCGCCGACCCGGGGTACACCGGAGAAATCACGTTAGAACTATCGAACCTCGGCAGCGCCCCGGTTGCGTTATCGCCCGGGATGCGGATCTCACAGATAACGTTCACTGAGTTATCGTCTCCGGCGGATCGCCCGTATGGTGAGGAACGCGGCTCCAAGTACCAAGGACAAACCGGGCCAGCTGCCTCCCGACTCGGTGACGACCCCGAATTCGAGCAGTGACCCGAAGTTAGAACGAACTAATCCCGGTCTGATTCGTTCCGCAACGACAGTCAGTTCTTGTGCAACCGGCGCGAGCGCATTTGATGCATGTCCGGTGGTGTTTCGTCCCGGTTCTCGGCCCAACGTCGCCTCCGCAGCAGTTGCAGGTTTTCAGATCAGAACTCATGGTCAATGATTCGCGGGGATTCAGTCGAACAGTTTGTTAATCCGGCGGCGAATCACCCGGATGTCAGAAGCCGTGAAATCATCACGCTCGCCATGATCAATTTCGCGTTCCAAATCGCGAACCTTCTCCATGAGTGCCTTTCTGAGCGCGTCCGTCGCTGGCGTTGTCTCAATGAACACGGACTCGTCGTAGTTCACGTTGTACCGTTCTTGGGGGATTTCGACTCCCTCAGAAACACGGCTTTCCAGTTGGTCGAACCCGTATGCAATAACTTCCTCGGGAAGTCCCGTAAGGTCAATCTTCACCATGTCCACACCGAAGCAGTGACACTGTATAAAACGCCGGTTGATGGGGTCGATGCCGTCTGCATCACTGAATCGAGGATTGATATGTGTCGGTACCGTTCCCTGATATAGATGCAACAGTACCTCGATCTGGTTCGCGACACGCTCGTGAATGGAACGCATAAGCCGAATCGGACTGGCGTGGACACAATCTCCTCGTTCAGCCAGCACTACAGTATCGATCTTCAGAAGGGCTTCCCGGCACTCACCACGAAACAGATGGATGGGTACCGGTGGGAGAGCCTCATCCACGAACTGATCTGGTACCTCAGCGGCGAAGAACACATCCGGAATCTCCGCGAACACACGAAAATCTGGAATGCATGGGCTGACGATGAGGGGCACCTCGACACAGCTTACGGGCGGTTCTGGCGGCGGTACCCAATCCCGGACACCGGCCTCGACGGTGAAGCATGGCCTGACGACACGCACCGATGGGTGAATGACGACGAGACTACGTTCGATCAGCTCCAGTACGTCATCGACACGCTCAACGAGAACCCGAACAGTCGCCGCCTCGTCGTGAATGCATGGCACCCGGCGAACGCAGCTGTGTCAACACTCCCGCCGTGTCACTACACGTTCGCGTTCAACGTCCAAGGGGACACACTGAACACGCACCTCACGCAACGCAGTGGTGACATCGCTCTCGGGATTCCGTTCAACATCGCGTGTTACAGCCTCCTCACGCACATCATCGCGCAACACACCGGGTTCAAAGTCGGGGAATTCAGTCACACAATCGTAGATGCCCACATTTACTGCGGCGAAGGTGACCATGGTGACTGGTATGCGGAGAAGCTCGGCGGAATCCAAAAAGCCGTTCAGCGGAAGAATGCGTTCGGAAACGTTCTTTCCAGCGGAACGGAAGACCGACGGGAGCGACTCGCCAACTACATCGAATCTGAAGCCCCGGCGGATCCGGACACACTCGATCACGTCCCGAATCTCCTCACGCAACTCACGCGAAAGCCTCATCCTCGACCCAGTATCAAGATCGCGGACAAGTCTCCCGGTGAACTGGAGCGCAGTGACTTCGAATTAATTGGGTACAAGAGTCACGACTCGCTTTCGTTTGGCGTTGCTGAGTGATTCTCAGGTGATTTTCTGGGTGTCGAATCCCGAACGGTCTTCCCGTGCCCCGGTGTTGGCGTCTGTATGCGCCTCATCTTGATTGCAGCTGTCGCTCGGAACGGTGTCATCGGCACCAAAGACGGGATCTCATGGCACTACCCGGCTGATCTCGCACACTTCAAACGAACCACGGAAACGAACACCGTGATTATCGGGCGAAAATCCTACGAGAACATCCTTCGTGAACTGGGCGAGCCATTCCCGAATCGATCCACGATTGTTCTCACGTCCGCCCCGGAATCCGTTAACACTGATTTTGACCGTGTGTATGCAGCTACGTCGACGGAGTCTGCACTCACGGTTGCTGAACAACTCAACGAGGACACGTACATCGCTGGTGGAGAATCCGTGTACCGGCAGTTCCGCTCTATCGCCACAGAAGCAATTCTGACTCGCATTCCTGAATCTCCGGTGGGGAATGCCGTGTTCCCCGATTTAGGTGCAGAATGGGAATGCGTCGACGTCGACCGAGGCGAAGAAATCACCATCGAAACTCATCGCCGAATACAGTCGTGACATCCTCCCCGGCGTGAACGCCGGGGCTTCCCGTACCGCAGGTGGGATATTGTGGTTTACGACGTAGCCTGTTCTCGCGGTGCGAAGCAGCCGCTCTCTTTGTCGAACAGGTACACCGATGGCTGTGCCAACCAGCCGTTACTCCTATCACCGCCATCCGTAGCGAGACTCGGAGATACTTTCTGTCGAATGTTCTCAGCACCATTCACATCAGCGTTCGCTACCGTCCCACACTCATCGCACACATACAACCCGCGTTCAACACGGTTCGCATCACGCTTACGACCACAACAGGAACACGATTTTGAGGTATCACGCTCAGACACTTTCTCAACCGCGATACCCTCCATCTCAGCCTTGTATGTGAGTAGGCCGGTGAAGCGGTCGAACGCCCACGAATGGAGGTCAAGGTTGCCGTGCTTGCCCCAGTTCTTCGATTCGCCATTCTCCTCATCCTCGCGGATACCGGAGAGGTCGCCCACCACAATCGTTCCAATCCCCTCGTCCACGCATCGTTCAACGATGTGTTTTGAGAGGGTGTGGAAATAATGGGTGCGGCGAGCCGATTTCTTCTGGTTCAACCGCGTGGCCTGCTCAGAACCAGAGTCGTCACACCGAGCGAGTCGCTTGCTGAAGTAGTAGTCATCCTGCTTCAAGCAATTGAGCGGATACAGTTCGCTGTGACCGTCCTCGTAGGCGAGCGCGGCGAAGTTGTTGATACCGAGGTCAACACCCACGGTCTTCTCACCGGGTGCTTCTGACACTTCGATTTCGACCTTACAGACGAAGTGGAGTTCCCATTCGTCCCCGTCCCAGACTGCCCGAACGTTCTGTACCTTGCTAACTTCTGAGAGGTCAACGTCGGGACGAATCTGATACTCACAAAGCAGGAAGTCCGAGAAGTGTTCTTTGAGGTTCGACCCTTTGCTGAGTCGAACGCGGTTGTTTTCGGGGTCGTGTTTGAAGCCGTCTGCTTTGAACGTGACTGTGGAACGAGGTCGTTCATCACCGTGTTTGCGGTAGCCGGGCGAATTCGCCGTCTCGTCTTTGTGTCGTAGGGCGAACCATGACTGGAAAGCGTCAGAAAGTTCTTCAATGACTTTCTGACTGGATTGTGCGTTCAAGTCTTTCCAGCACGACTGATTCTTCATGTACGATTTCAGCACACTACCGTTCGGGATCTCACCGGTTGCGTCCCAGATTCGGTCGGCTGTCCATCGTGCGACGTTCCAGATTTTCGAGGCGGAATCCCCGAGCGAATCCAGACCATCAGACACCTGCCGATGGTTCTGGATAGAACCAACGTAGGTGCGCGTGACGGTGAGATTCGCCATACATAGCCTATGTAGAACCAGTTACTTAATAGTTGTGGATTACCGTGGAATATCCGGCCAGAGTGTCATCGGTGGACTGGTCAGCAAGTGTCGGATTCACGCCCGCCGTAAACGGCGGGATTCTCTCCTTGTGAAAAGATAGTCACTGCCGTTCGAGCGAGTCATGAATGAAGAACGGAGAATGCGGTGTGTCCACGAAATACCCTTTCTTGAGAACGAAATAACAGCTGTACTCATTCGCGATCGGGTTATCGGCGTCATCTAACCCATGGAGATCGTAGTAATCTGACTCCGGAGTATGATGGAGGGATCGCTCCCACAACTCCGCTGCTGCTTCCGGGAACGACACCGGTTCCCCATCGAGAATCAACTCTGCGTCGTTCTCCGTCTCAGGGAATACCGCGTTCCGGGACACCGTTTTCGGCGGGGTTGTTGGGCCGACATCCCCACCGGGAATACTGTACGTTGCTTCTTCGATGATGACCTGGCTGAGGCCATACTCTAAGATAACTTCATTCCCATCGAGATCTTCGGCAGTGACCGTGACGGTGTCACCGGTGTCGCTGATTTCGGTGTTGATGTGGTTCTCCGGATTGCTGAAGTAATCAGCTGCTTCCGGGACGAACGGCTCTCTGGTGGTTGGCTCCTCGATGATAGACAGGTGATCCTCGTTAGTCTGGCTCATTCGTATCTACACAGAACAGTGAATAAAATATAAAGACACCGATTCAAACCTGATGTTCAAACCGTTCCGTGACTACTCTGCCGGGACTGCATTCGGCAACCGAGCCATTCCGCACTCCCAACACATGTCGATCTGGAACTCCGCTTCGTCTACCTCATCCTCGCCCCACTGATGCGGGCTGAAATGCCCCATGTTATCCGGAACAGCAACAACATCGTCACCCTCCATGTCTAACCGAGGTATGTCCACCAACTTCCCTTTATGAATCTCCTCACGGTGTTCCGCCGGGGAATCGGTGAGTTCGAAGCACTCCATGCAAAGCCAATTCCGCAGCACATCCACCTCAAACACATCGTCGCTCTCCTCGGAATTCTCTGACATCTCTACTCATGCCTCCGACCCAGTGAAATAAAAACACACGGAAAAACACACCTTCTCAACCCCTACCGACTCACACCATGTTCTTTGCCTACCGAATATTCCGCTTGATCTTGTACCGTAGGTGGCCGAACATCACAATCCCCACTACTCCAATCCCTATCTTTTCACATACGAAGTCACTGCCTGATTCGGAACTGCCCAGATTGACAACACAGACAGTACAACAAGGGCACTGCACGCGAGCAGAACCATCGTATTCACCCACAGAATCCGTTCATTAGTCTCCTGAATCCGAGTCATCGTTTCCGTCCGTTTTTCGCGTGTATCCATGCCCCTCAATACAGAAACCACTCACAAAAACCCAAGGATTGCAACTGCCTCACGTTGTCACTGAAATCTTTCTCTGTAAAACTCCGTCAGTGACTCGGGATGATCTGCAATCAGTTCCTTGGACTCGCCTGCTCGATGCACTCGTGTCTGTTCAAGTTTCATCGCCATATCATCCACCGACTTGAACACATCTCCCGTGAAATTCCCGGTGTCCGGGTTGAACGACGCACCAGGAACCTCAACAATCTCTGTGTCGACATCCGCACGTTCAATCGCCGCATCGAACTTGTTCTGATGGCGCTTCACCAGATACGGGTAAATCGTGTCGTACTCGCGGGTTTCCAGCCATAGCACCAACCGGTCAACGAACGTCTCAAACACAACTGGCGCACGATCTTCTTCAGTGTATTCTGGCGGGAAATCGTAATTCACTGCTGGTAACGATAACCGGAGATCGTGCGGAATCACTGTACACGGCTCAGACATCACTACAATATCGCTCTGTTCCGTTAATCCGGCTTGTTCAAGCGCCTGCAACTTCTTCCGGTGGATCTGACTGGTTCCAATCGGTTTCATCTTTCCACACGGGAGCAACACTGCTGTCTCGTTCGTTTTGGATCTGTTCTCTAATACGTACTCAAGGAAGTCCGTGTACTTCTCGAATGCAGTTTCAGCGTCTGCAACAGATTCAATCTCTGTGCGATCCCAGTGAAGCTCAGTGATTGGGAGTTCCTGAACGGACGCGATTCCATCTCGCCACTCCCCGCCCCAGTCTTCACACGTTTCTCTGGACAACGACTCCACCCGATTTCGAACATCAGGGTGAAGATGTTGGTTTGGGTGGTGGACTTGCGACTCATCCGGTGACATATTGGCGGCGCGAAGTCACCGGGCAAAACCTCGTTCCCCAAGCCAACAACGAAGTCACTGACTACTGATTGATTAGTTCTCCACAAAACAATTCTCTCGGGGTTGTTACCGCTGGTTCAGGAGTTTGAGGCGGACGCTGTAGTGCTTCGGGTGGGGGCCATGCGGATCACATTCGGAGTCGAATTGATCTGCTTCCCGGAGCGTTGCCCATCGCCCACATCGGCGGCAGACGAGGACTCGTCCACGGCGTGTGTCTCGCTGCTGAACTGGGTGCCCGTCTGCGAGAAAGTCTGCGTTCGGATAGTCAGTTCTGGGCGGGTCCGTGAATCGCTGGGCCGCGAACGAAATCTGGGTGTTTTTGGATTGGGTTTGACTCATCTGTGGTCTGTCTCCCACGTCACTACACACAACCCTAAAACTATTAAAAGCACCGACTAAATCACGGTGAAAACACGCATAAACCGAAGCAATCACTGACTATGGCGCTTTGTGATGAATGTTGGCTGCAACACCTCCCCATCCGATGAGATATAGCAATTAAACGAAACCTGTGTCGACTCCGCTGAAAACGACCACCCCAACTCCTCAAAATACGTCTGCAACGGCTTACGAACTTCGCCCGGGAGATCCCCTCGAACGCTGAACGATAACGACACCGGCCTCGACTCCTTCTCCGCATGTCCAACGCGGTACTCGATATACGCCGCCTTTTCACCGAAATGATCTGCGTCAGGCCCGTACATATGTATCCATCCCGGCGGCTCCCCAGTTTCAATCGTCTCTGCCACAGACTCAGTGATCGATGCCGGGATCAAGGGCGTGAGATCAATTCGTTGCGTACCATTCCGTTTCCGGACATGGCGAGCGGTAGGCGTTGTCATGTCTACTCGTTTCAAAGTTCAGTATAAAAACCGACCGGCGGGGTGAAATCCCCTGTATCTGCGTCAATTCACGGAACGTACAGTTGGTTCACGTCTCGGCCACACTCGTTGCAGTACGCGAGATACTGATCATGAATTGGTTCTTCAAGGTCTTCGTTGCCGCAGATTCCACACGACTTCGCGGCAAGAGTTACATCACTCCCTAATCGCTCGGTTTGAATCGGTGCCATTAAGTAGTTTCTTGGTGTTTTGTGAGACAGGAGCGCACACCCGCTCCGACCACCATGCAACAGGCAGACCACCCAACAATCCACGGCGATCCGCTCATCACCGGAACTGAACTCGACCTTCGCCCACACCCCCATTACGACGGCAGATACGAATACACCGGCACCACCGAATCAACGTTCCACGTCTTCTCAGAGATTAACGGGAACGACGTGCAACGCTTCACCCTCGACAAACTCGAAACGCTCGACGAAAACAACCTCGCTATTCTTGGCCACCAATCCCCGGCGCTCGAACCCGAGCTATCTGCCAAACTCGAACCCGGCCCGAAAAACACTGCCCTTGACGCGATGGAGCGGTGATCTCACACACAACCTGAACCTCCTCTCCCCGTCACTCACAACCCTCCCTTCTGTGCTACTACTCGCTCTCCATGAGGGCAATCTCCGAAAATCAGTCCTCAATCAGAATTCTTCAGCGGGAAGACGCAACTCCCCATTTCCTGTATCGACAGTATACGTCTGGTGTCCAACAGCCACAATTTCGCCCTCAACTGGGCGGCCTGCAACTTCCGTCTCAACTTCGTCACCGACTGTTAATGGCATAGCGTTCTCTCCTCCGGATCGGTATCCAAAAAGAATTACACTGGGTTCCAAACTCAAAACCGACGTTCAGAACTTTTCGAACTTCTCAACAGGGATTTCGATGTCTCCCCGTTCTGTCTTCACGATGTATGACTGCTGTTCAATCCCGGTGATTGTTCCAGTGACTTCGTGTCCCTGTACTTCAGTATTTATCGTATCGCCAACTCCAGCCATTGTATTCTGCTGTCCGGAACCGGGTTAGAAAAGAGTTCCACTACTTTCGAATCTCCGAGTCACTGCCTCACCTTGGTTCGTGATCTGTCACACGTGCTGGGACATGTTCGCACCGCAATTCCCGCACTCGGGGGAACTGGACGCGCGGAGATCAGCTAACCACACCAGGGCACCGCAGCTGCTGCATCGGGCATCGTCCGCCATTACCCCTGCACCTCCTTCTCGGAACCCGAAGCAATCGTGAGCTGTGCATCCGTCGACGCCGTTGAGGTTTCGAAATTCATCTGAATGTTACGCAGTGGTGGTGATTTGTATCTGTTCTGCAAGGTCATTGAACAGGTTCCGGAGGCGCGGGATGTCTTCTTCTCTCGTGGGGAACCGATGTCCGCTATCCGTTGCGAAGTACGGGCGTTTCTCCCCATTCACATTTGTCATCGCTCCAAACACACCCTTTGGCTCTTCCTCAACTTCGATGTCGCTGCGTTGGGTGACGAAATCATCGAGTAAGTTGATGATTCTCCCAATTTCTTTCGCCATGAAGGGGAATCGGTGATCTCCGTACACCAATTCGTACCCGTAATCGCCTCTTGGGGTGGAGATGATTCGGTAGTCTCCGTCCGGATCGGTAATCTCTATGTCGGGTTCTCCCATCTCGTCTATACAACGCGGACATTCAGATATAAAGGCACCGAAAAACAGCGAACGAAACGCGGCTACCTCAGAGTCACTGCGGAACGAGATCGCCGCCGCACTTCGTCGGCTCACCATCCTCACCGAAGTATTCCTTCTCACATTCCATCGGCGGAACCGTCTCCGCCGGAACCGCCTCGTTACACTCAACGCACACATACTCGTCTTCCATACACCTTCGGTGGAAATCCCGCGTAAAAGAACCTATCGGCTACTCCGCCGACTCCATCCAGTACGTCACCGTCGTCTCGTCTTCCTCGTCCACTCCCGTCCACACACGGAATTCCTCGCCATCCGCTATCGCCGGGGACGTTTGCGTCCCGTTCCCTTCAACCGCTTCTCGGACTGCTTCTTCCGCGCTCTCCGCCATGACCCGGCGAATAAACGTCAAGTCATCAGTGTACGGCGACTGTGCATCGTCTTTCAGAACGGCCATCAGTTGTGGCATTATGATTTGGGTGGGTGGTGGTTAGTTCGCAACGACTTCCAATCGCCCGGGAGAGACATCTCCTTGCTTCCAACTCTTGAACACATTCCAGAGCGGGACGTGAACGCCCCCGTCAGTGACCTTCGATGTCGTTGGGTCGGTGAGGAGGAGGCTATCCCGGTCGTTCGGGGCCATTCGGGAATCAACCGCCATGACCTTCTGCGGGTCATCGCCGTAGATGAACACGTCGCCGTTGTCTAACTTCATCGCATAAGCGAGCTTCTCCGCATCGAGGAACGAGAGAATCTGTTGGTCGCTCCCTCGGATTTCCTCAATCTGCATGAGGACTTCACTGGATTCAGTCGCTCTCCCGAGATGCTCGGTGTCGACGTACTCTGCGAGTTCTTCGGTTGTGGCGTCGTCAAGACTCCAACTCGGGTCTGGTAACTGGCACTTCTTCATCGTGTCTAAACACAACCTCCGACACATAATAAAAGCGCCGATCTCTCCTAACTGTCCCCCGGCAAACCACGGTCTACTGCTCCCGAACGACCAACTCCGAACCACAACACTCCGACGCAAAACTCCCCTCCCGAATCTTCTCGACTTCCTTACACATCTGGAACCGCCCATACTCAGTTTCCCCACACTCCGAACAATCGAAATTGTATGTATACGGAGTGAACTGCTGGCAACGCACCGCCACATCACGCCGCCGGGCACGGGCCTTGAAATCCGCCCGGTGATCCGACGTGCCGAATGTCTGCGCCTGCTCAACGTGAATCAGTTCGTGGCGAATCGCTTCCTGCCACATCTCCTCGCCCCACGCTTTGAATGCATCCCACGACAATTTCAGATCGAATTCGCGGAGATCGTCCTCGAACCGATCAACTGGCTCGAACCGGTCGTTCGCTTTCTCCCAATCAATCGGAATGTGAATCGATGCGCCGGGAACTTTCTGCCCCATGAACTTCGCCGCACTACGCTTGAACTGCTTGGACACTGTAATCTCGTTCAGGAAATCGAGATTGACATCGTAGTCGTACTCATCGACTGCTTGTTTTGCGTAGGTTCGCGTGTATTTGATCAGCTCGTCCTCCGTGGTGATGTCGCTGTATTCGGGGCGGGATTGGGTCGTCATTTCGAGGCTGTATTCGGCGAAGGTTGCTTGGGTCATCTGTGGTCTGCCTCCTACACTCACATCAACGGCCACATACTACATAAAACCCTATGATTCGCACCGACAAACACCGACTTGAGAACAACGCTTTTATTATCGCCCGGTGGTTTGGGTGAAATACGAAAGCCACCATGGCACCACAAATTAAGAAGTACGACCGACTCGTCAACGAAGGACCGCTCCCAGCAACTGAATTCGACTCGCCCGAACTCACCACCAACCAACGCCGACACGGAATCTCCAAATTCCGACTCAACAACAACGTCGCCTTCGCAGCCAACGGGCAAACCCGGATCCTCTACCTGCTGGATGACCACAACGCCGAAGAAATCATCCGGGCATACCTCGACGCGAACCCCGAAGTCCTGAACCAGAATTCCCTCAAACAGATTTCCCACGCCATCCGCAACCACGGGCGTGACTACAGCCACGCATGGGCAGACATCCGCGATGAATACGGACTCGGGAGCGCAGCTGACACCTCCGCCTCGCAAGCTCAGTCGACATGATGAACGGGCAAACCCAAATCACTGGCGATGCGTGGGGTGACGATCTCGATACTCGTCTCCAACGGGCAACCGAACTGTGCCGAATCGCCTCGAAGGCCCTCACCGAAATCACGGACCAATGCAACTCGGGAGTCGCCGGGGCAACCCCGTGGTACATCGGAGCGGCCTACAGCCATGCGCACAGCGTCAGAAAACATCCGCACAAGGAAGACGCAGTGACTACCCTCAACTCCTCTGAGGAGCTACTGGAAGGCGTTGAACGCGACTACCAACTCGGCGTCATCGCTGACTGACTCTGCTCTCGTCTTTTCCCCCGCTATCCTCCCTCCCTCACACCCTGTATCCGACAGTAGGCTGACTCGTCAGTGACTGTGCAGAAAATACCGCAGTAGCTACGGGTCGGTACTGGCGTTACTCGCCGTCCCAGGCAGATTCCCCGGCGTCTTTGAACGTCCGGAGGCCATCATGCAGGAACACGAACGCATCGTCCGACAGGGTGGACTTCTCCGCACCCCATTCAAAACTCCGGACCCAGTTCGCATACGCTGCCAGCGCGATGTCAACCGGTTTCACGTTGTCATCAGCAACACCGCGCTTCTCCGCCAATTCAACAACACTCTCGTTCTCAAGCGACGCCACATCCCCAATCGTCGGGTACTCGCCTCCTTCGGTGTCGAACGCATCCGTGATCGCGATCGCCGTGTACACCGCGCTGGCTTTCGTGAGAGGGAGCATGTCGCGTTCCGGCTGGTGCCGTTCAACGAATTCATCGAACAGGTCCTTCGTCGCCCGCGACGTTGTTACCACGAACTTCGGAGCGTCCGTGTTGTGGATTTTCGGCGACATTGACTGCCATTCAGGATACGCAACGGTCGGGTACGTCATGCTTCCACCTGTGCTTTGTTCTTGAACGTCAGGTCGGTGATCTCGCCGTTATTGTACGTCAACGTGCCGACTTTCGGCGGGTCATCCACGCGCTCTCCCTCGGGCGTGAGCGATTCGATGAGGTCATCAGCCCATTCTTGCCCGAAGAACTGCCCCTCGATGTACTCCAGCGTCGTCATCGAACTGGGGCAATCGAGTTCATCGATAACGGTCGTTCGCGCATCATACGAGCAATGCGCAAATCCGTCACTCGCGATGTGGGCGTAGATACCGACGGTGTGCGGTCCTTCAACTCGTTCCTTTTCGTCTACAGTCGTCGCTTCGTCCGTCATTTCTGTTTCAAACACACTGCCAACACAATATAAATCCACCGAAAAACCTGCCGTGGAACCTCACCGCGAAGTCACTGCTACTCGGACACGATGCCTTCCGCTTCAAGCGCCACAACGATGTCATCAACCAGCGCATCCACATCCTCATACGGGAAGTCCTCATGTCCATCCAGAACTTTCGACAGTTCCATCGCCGACAGTGACTTCTCGCCGATTTCGAATCGCGTCATCGGTCCATTCGATAACGCCGGGATCAACGACGTTGCTCCCGTTACTGGGTAAATCGGCTCATCGAATTCCTCATGGAACAACTCACGCGCATCCTCAGTAGTTGCATTCACCATACCCCGTACTTCTGTACCCATTCACAAAAACAACCGCAAAATCACACCCGCCGTTAAATCGCTTCGTGCATCTGTTTCCACTGCGTCCCACCACTCGTTTCCCCACTGAACCGCTGCCGAATCTCGTCTTTCTTCAACGTGATTTCTAACTGCCACAGCATCGCCTCAAGGTACTGCTCTCCGAGGTAGCGACTATGGAACGACAACTCAATCACTGGCGACTCACCGGAAGTGACATCCTCCCCGTCGTAAACGACGGGGCTTCCCGTACCGCACGTTGGGATATTTGCTGGTTTACGATACAGCCTGTTCTCTCGTCTGAAACGTCCCGCTTTCGCGGTCGAACAGGTGTACCGATGGCTGTGCCACACAGCCGTTACTCCTATCCTCGCCGTGAGGACTCGGAGTTATCTTTTGTCTCATGTTTTCGGCTCCGTTACAATCGGCGTTGCCGACCAATCCACAGGATGAACAGACATACAAGCCACGCTCAACACGGTTACTGTCGGTAGTATCCCCACAGTTACAACAGGTCTTTGAGGTGTTCCACTCGTTTTCTTTCAGTACCTCAACGCCATGTTCCTCACCCTTGTAGGCGAGATACTGGTAGATCCGGTCGAACGCCCATGTATGCAACTTCTTGTTACCGGTCTTTCCCCAATCAGAGTCCCGCACATCTTCGGGCCAGCTCACCGCGAGCGTCCCGACACCACGCTCAACACACTCGTCGATGATCGCTTGCGAGAGAGTGTGGTAGAAGTGCGTCTCCCGTTCTGAGAGCTTCTGACGAGCCCATTCTGACTGCTCTGAGGGGCCGTTCTCGCCTTCCGTGTTGTATCCTGCACGTTTGAAATAGTGCTTATCCTGTTTCAGTGAGTTACCGGGATACAACACGTAATCGTCGGGGAACGCCACTGTTGCGATATTTTTGATACCGAGGTCGATCCCAGCCACACCGTCACCTGCTGAATCGGCGGCTTCGATTTCGACCTTACAGACAAAGTGGAGTTCCCACAGTTCACCGTTCCACACAGCCCGCACCTGTTGGACTCTCTCGACCTTAGAGAGATCAAAGTCCGGGCGTGTCTGGTACTCACAGAGAATGAAGTCCGACCAATTTTCTTTCAGGTTTGCACCTTTTGAGAGCCGGACACGGTTGTTTTTAGGGTCGTGTTTGAACCCGTCTTCTTTGAACGTGATTGTGGATCGTGGGCGGCTACCACCGTGTTTACGGTATCCGGGTGGGTTTGCCCGATCATCCTTTTGTCGCACGTCGACCCATGACTGAAAGGCGTTAGACAGTTCTTCAATGACTGCCTGACTTGATTGCGAGTTTAGATCCTTCCAGCAGGATCGGGTTTTCATATAGGCTTTGAGTGTGCCTTCGTTGGGAATCTCGCCGGTCGCCTCCCACACCCGATCTACGGTCCACCGTGCGACGTTCCAGAGTTTCGAGGCGGAATCGCCGAGCGAATCAAGACCATCACAAACCTGTTGCTGGTTCTGAATGGAAGCAACGTAGGTCCGATTGGCCTGAATCGCCATACATAGGCTATGTAGGTATTCCTACTTAATGGTGTTGGAGAACGTTGAATATCCAGATAGAATGTCGTCGGTGGATTGTATGACTTATGTCGGCTTCACGCCCGGCGTAAACGCCGGGATTCTCGCCTTAAGGTCAGATAGTCATTCCATCCACATTCGCCCGTTCCGCGAGATTGCTTGGCGGGAGTCCCTGCCCGCCTGCATCGATGAGCGTGATGAGAATCCTGAGATTCGCCGGATCATCGAATACCTCGATAATCGGGTTCTCTTCGAACACCCGATTTGCGTCTGTAGTCACTGCACTGTCTACTTCTTCAGGATTGGATTGCTCCATACACCCCTGAAACACGGATTCAAGTTAAAAGCATCGAAAAACCAGTGAATGAATCAGACATCGCCAACAATCTCAGCCGTCGACGGAGCTGCCGTCTCCGACTCACCACACATCTCGCAAAGCTTCACTCGCATCGTCGTTCCATCATCCCGATCCATCTCCGCAATCACTTCCTGCTCATTGGTACAGCCACTCGCATGACAATCTGGGGCCATATCTGGTCGTCCTCACGACTCGCATAAATAGTCGTTCCACACTCCCTGCCTCGCTTCACAGTGGCATTCGCTCAGACTCAATCGCGTCTGCTTCCTGGCTCTCCGCACACGACTCGCAAAGTACCGAAATAACGGTCTTCTCGCTATTCGACCATCGAACAGTACACACGGCGTCTTCCGAACACCGATCACATGGAGTTCCCATACTCATCCGTCCTGACTTCTTGATTAAATATCTGGTCGGAGACGTCGACACCACTACGTCAGACTTCTTCGCGGTATTCCTCGACGGCATCCATGACGCTCTCGTCAAAACACCGCCCACACATCAACGAGGTCCGATCTCCCGTCTCCGACCACACAATCAGGTATGCTGCGGGCTTTGGGCACCACCCACAAATCTTCGTCATGCTCACGAGTCACTGATCGTTCGGGAAAACACTTCGGTACTACCGCGCAGACAATTCCATCCCTGTGACTTCTTCCACAAATAACGGCGTGTCGGCAAGTGCAGCTGAAACCCGGTCAACCTCGATCAGGGAATCCGTCATTCCAACGACCCGTGCCGTGGAAATGTATTCATCAAACGTCACTCGCGTCAGGTCTTCCTTCCACACTTCAATCTCCGTCGGTTCGGCGTCTAACTCCGCAGTAGCTTCCTCAGTGACTCGGCGTTGAAGTTCTGCGGTGAAGTCATCGATGACTTCGTTGTGCGCTTCCATCTCAACGTTCTCCGGGCCATCAAACGCGACCTCCTCACGAACAGCGTCCGGCGTCTCAAACACCCGAATGAATCGGAGATACATATCGCTACACAATCCCGCACCGGGGAAGTACCTTGCTCAGTTCGGGTCGTGCGCCCAGCGGTCGGGGATGATCACTGCCAGTATGAATAACGCTGCGAGAACACTGAACGAGACCACTGCAACTCGGATCTCGGTCAAATACGCGATCGTGAGGAAGGACACGGAAAGGAACGCGCTCGGGATCGCGATATGCGGAGCGATAAGGCCGCCAATCGCGAACAGGAACCCAATACCCATCCCGATACTGAGTGTTTCTATCTTTTCACAAGGAGAGAATCCCGCCGTTTACGGCGGGCGTGAATCCGACACTTGCTGACCAGTCCACCGATGACACTCTGGCCGGATATTCCACGGTAATCCACAACTATTAAGTAACTGATTCTACATAGGCTATATGCGGCAGAAGATAACTCCGAGTCCTCACGGTGAGGATAGGAGTAACGGCTGTGTGGCACAGCCATCGACATACTTGTTCGACCGCGAGAGCGGGACGGTTCGCCCGAGAGAACAAGCCGTGTCGTAGACCAGCAAATATCCCACCTGCGGTACGGGAAGCCCCGGCGTTCACGCCGGGGAGGATGTCACCATGCGCCCAGTAGCGTCGGTTTATTTTCCCATTCTTCCGGGGTCATCATCCCGCCGAATTCCGCTTTGATGTCCGTGCCTTCAAACACCCGTTTCACGTTCTTGAACGTGAATTCGTTGTCGAAAACAGCGAAGATACTGAGTGTCATCGAGTCCGCATCGAAATCCAGATCCCGGTCATGAGTCATCATCACGTAGTTGATGAACCCCGCGTCCCGGAGTAGCTCCCCGGCTCGGCCTTCCGCAATGTCGACCACCTGCTGGTTGTGATTCGACACGTACTCCGGGACATCCTCAGTCTCGTCTTTCTGGTTGAACCATGCCGCTACGCTCGGGTGCGTCTCGAATTCGAACGTGAGCTTCGCAATCATCGGTTCTGCGCCTCCGTGACGGTGTTGATTGCGCGTTCGGCACGCAGAAGTGTGACCTCAAGGTACCCGATTGAGGCGTCGTACTTTTCGACATCGAGATCGCAGATGTACGTCGCAACCGCATCCCACAGTGTCGTCAGTTCTGCGCCACTGAACACGATCTCATCCCCTGTTGATGCTGCGAGTTTCTGCTTCATCTCCTTGTAGGCACTCGGTGACGCTTCGTCATCGAATTCCTCGGGGTATTCCGTGTATCGGGGGATGACTTCTCGGCGACCGAGAGCGAGAACAGATGCGAGATTGCCTGTGTGGTGTTCCGGGATGCGGACGCGAATGGTGCCGGTGTAGTCGGGCGCGTGCTGTTCGTCTTCGTTCGTGTGAACTGGCATGGCATTCACTTCTTTCTCGGTGAGGTTTGTGAGATCGATGTCTGCGTCGCCGGTTTCGGTGGTGAGGCTCTGTACGACAGGGGTGTCGGACGTGTTGTTGCTGGTCATTGCTGACATCGCGTACCTCAACCAAACACCTGTCTACTAATAAAGGCACCGAAAAAGAGGAGGTTATTCTTCGTTGAAACTCCCTACCAACACTCAATCCTCTGTATTAACCTCTCTCTCTTTGAGGTGGAAAATCCATCCATCCATCTGGACATTGTCGTCATCCCATTCCAGATTATAAAGAGCAAGGAGAATACCTGCGGCTTTAGCCGCAGGATGAATCCGACAATACACTACACGAATCCTCGTTCAATGGCAGTTTTGAGTTTCTAATCCGAAGTTTCAAATAATACCATCTCGTAGCAGGAGTAAGGTCAGGTCGGAACGGAGCGATTCCGAACGACCTTCGGAGGCGGTTTACCCGCCACTAATGAGACAATATCCGGAACACCGACACGGTGAACACGAACGCAGAAACGTTCGCCTTGTGCCTGTTGGTCGAACAAGCCCAAAGGTAACTCTGAGTCCGTCGAAGTGTCAGCGACTCCTTGCTGGCAAAAACAACAGAT
>Ga0306907_1000226_pt1 | contig 28321 bp, 31 predicted proteins | sample AntRauTorcE11898_FD_190415 | JGI IMG/M metagenome (GOLD analysis project Ga0306907, IMG submission 190415) | Saline lake microbial communities from Rauer Islands, Antarctica - Metagenome Torckler E11 #898 (v2) (version 2) | ecosystem: Environmental > Aquatic > Non-marine Saline and Alkaline >... | reverse complement strand
TGGCGAGCCGGATCGTCCCTCGCCCCCGATCGATGAGCACCTGCACATCGTCGAGAATGTCTGTGTAGAACTGGCCGGTCAGGTCGCGAAACGCCATGCGGCGCTGCGCCATCCAATCGGTGTCCCGAAACGGGTTCAAGCCGTCGGCGAAGGCAAAGGATGGATCGGCCTGCTCAGTGGTGACAATGCGGGTGGTCGTGCCATCGATGCCGTTGGAGCGCAGATGTACGCCATTGCCGACGATCAGGATCAGGGCGGGCCTGTCCACGGGCCCGTTCCAGTTGGGCAGGAAGGTCTTGCAGGCGCGCGCATGCGCGATTTGCGCCGCAACGGCGGACGCAGAGAACTTGAGAATAGCCATGGGGATGTCTTTCTGTTCGGTGTGGAAAAGGGTCGACCCGCGCGGGCGGCCTGCCTCGCGCGGGCAAGGTGATCGCTCAGGCCGCTTTCGCGACCTCGCTGTCAGGCTCCGGGGTTTCCGCAACGGGCTCCACATCGGAGGCGACACCGGCGGTCTGCATCATCGGCGGGCACCAGGCGGCTACTGCGGCGCGCTGCGAATCCGTGAGCGTGGCGAAGGGTTCGGCGAAGAGCTTGTCGCAAAAGGCGACGATCTCCTTCTTGCTCGACGAGGCCAACGTCACTGCTTCCTGGGCGAGACCCAGATCCTCGCCGAGGATATTGAGAAGCCAGGCCTTCTTGAAGCGATTGAACAGCGCTGCATTCGGCGTCCAATGTGCGCGGATGTCGGGCATGATCTCGATCTCGAAATCATGCAACAGGCTGTCGCGCCGAGGATCCCGCGCGAAGCAGGACTGCGTCGTGCTGGCTGTCGCATAGGCCACGAGCTTGGCCTTTTCGCCCGCATCGAGCGTACGAAACGCCGCGAACTGATCGGCGGGCGAACGAGTGTCATCGAGCCAGGACAGATCAAGCGCATCATGCGCCACCGCCACCTGCTCGAGCGAGGTCTCGTCGATCTCGTCCATCTTGGCGTGGTTGCGGTATTCCTTGCGGGCCTCGATCTTGATCGCCTGCGTCACGCCCAGGCCACGGCCGAGGACGTCGCTCACCAGCTTGAAGAGCGTCAGATCGAGCGTGGCCTCGGGGTGCAGCGCCATCGCGGCCCCAAGGGCCATCGCCCGCTCGGTCTTGAGATCCTCGGCCAGCGAGGCCGGGTAGGTGATTTCGCCGGCGTCCGGGGCATCCTCCCCTGTCGGGTTGCCCGAAGAGCCGCGCGCGCCCTCCTTTTTCACGATGTCCTCCGGACGGACGAGGCCCACATGGAGGGTCACCTGCCCGCCCTGCCACGACGCGATCACACCAGCACGGGCGAGATCCTCGGCGCTGTAGGCCTCCTGCAGGTCGCGGGCTTCGTCTTCCAGTGCGTCCACACGATCGTAGAGCGCAGTGTAGGCATCGCTTTCGAGGCCTTCGTCCTCCATCTCGAGTTGCAACCTCTCGAGCTCGGCGGTGATTTCATCGATGCGCCTCGCGGCGGCCTCATCCGGCTCGATCGGGCCTGGATAGACGCGGCCATACTCGGCCATGGTGGCGTAATCATAGCGCACCATCGCATCCGCCCAGGCAAAGCCCAGCCTCATACGGGCGGCTTCAGCAGCGGCCGTGAGTTTTTCGAGCAGGATCGTCTCGACCAGCGTCGCATCCTCGAGCACGGAATGCTCTTCCAGAAGGTCAGCCGCGACAGCGCCACCCCGCGCCTCGTAGTCCGAGCGCACGAAAGCCCCGATATCGTCGCTGACCTGCACCCCGCGGGATTTGAGTGCCTGACGGACGGTATAGGCCTGCAGATAGCCGCCGTCTTTCATAAGCGCCTCGAAGACCTCGCGCTGCGCCTCCTGGCTCGGGTGCTCAGCGAAGGCTTTCATCGTGTCGAGCGTGATCACCTTGGCCCGGGCCGCGGCGCGGATGTCGGGGTGGATCAAGCCGTAGCGCAACCGGCCTTTCACGGCGGTCACCGTGGTGCCGAATGTTTTGGCGATCGTCTCGGGCGTCTGGCCGTCGACCTCCATCATCCGGGCAAAGGCCTCGAACTCGTCGATCGCGTTCATGGGGGCTTGCGTGATGTTTTCGGCGAGCGACAGCGCCGTGGTCGCGTCGCAATCCTCCGGCACAAGGCGGCAGTCCACCTTGGTCTTTGCGGTAAACCCCTTCGCGGCCTTGTCCGCGACCAGTTCCTTCAGCGCGGCGTGACGCCGGCCGCCAGCGAGCACGGCGTATTTCCCGTCGATCTTCTGAACCAGCAGTGGCTGCAGCAGGCCCAGCACGGCGATGCTGGCTTTCAGATGCGCGATGTTCTCGGGGTCATAGGTTTCCGGGGAGTGGCGGCGCACGTTGGCGGGATGCGCTGTCAGATCACCAATCGCGACGGTGAGGGGGGCAAAGCTTGTGGTCATGGGATGTCCTTCTCGGTGGGTGAGATGAGGCCCGCGCGCTCGCGCGTGACCAATCCCCGGCTTCAGAGATCACGACGACAAAAGGCCCACTCTCCCTTTGAGGGGTCAGTGGGCCTTCATTGCTTGAGGTGTCAGGTGTGGGGGTGTCCCCTGCCCTACCAGTCGCGCGCCAGCATGATGGTCAGCACGCGCATGGTCGTGGCGGGGTTGTCCGGGGCTTCAGCCCCAAAGCGGAGATCCGAATCCGCCTCATAGAGATCGATTTTCCAGAACACGGTCTCGCCCCGGATCTCGACCGCCCCGAAATCATGCCATCCCTCGGGGTCGTTTTCGGGCTCGAACCTGTCGAACGCGCCGGTGGCTTTCACGGCTTCTGCCATGAACCCGTCGCCAGCCTCCATGAGAGACCGGGTGACATGCATGCGGCCCTGAACGGGCTGCGCGGGTGGAATGCCGAGACAGGCAAGCTTGCGGAACGCGTCGTTCTGCGCGGCAATGGCGGCGGGGTCTGGGCGGTCTGTTTGAGCGTATACGGTGTTGGTCACGGGTTTTATCCTTTCAAAGATTTGAAACACCCTGCTCAAAGCCCGCTTTTTCCTTTCCGCTTGGGGTTGAGCCCAAGACCGACCCTGCCCTACCCGAACAAGCCTCTGGGTCGGCAATTCGGGTTCGGGATGGTTTCGATCCAGCCACCTTGCTCCATGATGCTCTCAAGCGCTGCCGAGAGCGGATAAGCGCCCTCGGACGAGCTCCACCAATAGGCACCGCGTTTGAAGACGATGATCTTGCGGCGGCCACCGGGGAAACAGGCGACCCACAGCGTCTTTGGTTCTTTGCGTGACGTGGGCGTCTCCGTTCGCAGGGTGATCAGGCAGCCTCGGCGCTGCCCCCTGCCCTGCCCACCTCCGATCTGGTGATCAGGTAGTCGCAAGCGCGCTGCGCGTCTGCCGCATGCTTGAAGATCGCAGTCTTGTCGGAGCGCAGAACCCGCAGCCAGTTGTAGAGATACGCCGCGTTCATCTCGAGCGTGTGCGCCGTGAAGCCAAGTTCCTGTCCCAGGAAGCAGGAGGTCAACTCAGCCACGATCTCTTCGCGCGCGTACGAGGTGTTGCCGAACTTCGAGCGCCCGAAATCGCGGTGCAGCCGATGCGGTGCCTTTGTGGCATGAGCCAGCTCATGGGCCCAGACCCCGTAGAAACGTCGCGGATCCTCGAAACGGGTAATACTCGGCATGTAAACCTTGTCCACGGGCGGCATGTAGTAGGCCTGATCGCCCGTAAAGACGGTCGTGATGTCGATCGCATCGAAAAACGCCTGCATGTGCGGGATGGGTTCCGCGGGTGGATGCTCGGGCGCTGGCTCCGGGTCGGGGAAGAAGCTGTCAGGCAGACCCTCGATCTGGCAGGCGTTGAACACGCGGTAGGATTTCTGGAAGCGAAACATGCGGGCCTCCTCGGAGCGATCATCGTCCTCGCTGCGGTTGTCCTCGCTGCGGTTGTCCTCGCTGTCGGCGTCTTTGCGGCTTTGACCGTAATAGACCACGACGGAGGATTTTTCGCCTTTGCGCACCTTGGCCTCCAACGCATTGGCCTGTGGCAGCGTCATCCAGAAGGGCGAGCTGTGGCCCGCCATCACGGTCCGCATTGTCAGCAAGATGTTGTTCACCCCCTGGTAGGGCTCGCCACTCACGCGCAGGGGGCGGGAGCTGCCGCCTGCGGTCCAAGGCTTGCGCCACGGCAGAACGCCGCGCTCGATGATGCGGATGAGCTCAAAGGTGATGACCTCCGAGGCATCGAATTTGGGCATGCGGGAACGGGCCATGGCTGGCCTCCTTTCATGTGTTGATGAGAAAATTAGGGATCAGGTTGACCGACTGGTCCGGGGATCGTTGACGATGGTGGCACCGAGCTGACGGGCGAGGTCGAGATAGGTGGCCAGTGGGACATGACTATTCGGACCCCAGGGCCTGGGATCGACTGATCCGTCCCGCGTCACGCGCGGCAAGTTCGCGAAGGCGATGACGTAGGTGATGGGACGGATATCGATGAACGGGGTCCCTCGTGCGACTGCAAGTGCCGCCAGGGGAAAACGGTCGATCGGTGCGAAGCTCGACACCGTGGTCCAGCCACGATGAACGTGCCACCATCTCCGCAGATGACATGGGCGTGCGGCAATGTCGCCGCCTGCCTGTGATGGCCGAGATCGCGCAACACAGTCTCGCGTTCGAGCCGCCGTGCCAATTCCAGCTGGCCAGCTCGGCGTAGTTCTTTGTGCCGCCACCAAGAGGCGGCGGACGCGCGCAGCACGCGCAAGACATCCGTTTGCATGGGAATGCCTTCATCAGGAAAGTCAGACCGGAATCCGGCCCGGACCCGTCCGAGGAACCTCAAGGCCCCTCTTCCGTCGGTCACAAAACCCGAAGGACACTTTCACTTTCACCGGGTCCGGACCCGGTCCCTCGCAAAACCAACGGGTCCTAAACAAACGGCTAAACGCCGGCACGTCTACCGAAGCGCTTGATTTGGAACAGCAGAACCAGCAGGGGATCCAAGATCGACAAAAAGGATCGGCAGTATCTCGCACCAGATTCGATATTACTATTACCCTTCATATCGTTAGGCGATCCTAAAGATCAGCAGAGAAACTCCCTACAGGCCTGTCTACAGCCGCGAATGCGTAGCATTTTTCAATCTTTCCCGATCACGCCGCCTGCCCGCTGAGCCTGCTCTTTGAGGAAAACCGAAAGAGAGTCAGCTATATGGAAAGCACGCGCGCCAAGGCGCCGCCCAAACCGAAAACTGGTCAATATCTCTCCGGGAAACTGCCCAATTTTACACCGGGATTGACAGCAGAGGTGGTCGAAGCTGGATGAATGGCTGAAAGCGGAGTAATCTCACATGGGTGTGCCCCGGGCGAACAGAGAGGATGGGTTCTCATGACGAGACACGAAGACATTTGGCGCGAGCAGTGTGACGCCACGGCCATAATCCAATCCCGATACGGGGAAAAGGCTGCCCTTGATTACCTGATTGGGGAGAAGCTCCTGCTCTTCACCACGACTGCCAAAGAGCATCCGGCCTTCGCGGCCCAGCTTCCGGCGTTCATCGGGCGCGTGCGTCAGATGTTCGCACGAGAAGTAATGCTGCGCTACCTCCATTACCTGGAGGCCCGGCTAACCCAGGAAAGTCATGAGGTCGATCCAGACGACATCATTCTGGTGTCGAGGGCGGCGAGCGACCTTAACAGCCTGCAACAGGTGGCAGACCTGCTGCGCGCGGAAAGCCTCGGAACCGCTTGAGCGCATAGACGCGGCCCGCGGGCTTCGCGGGCACCCACGTCATTTGCGGGTCTGGACGCTCCTGCTTTCATCATCGTCTCGCCCTGAGGCGTGCTGGATCTTTGTGTCTTGGAGAAGGCTCCCGGAGCTGGAATGGTAGACGTGGACCTTGTAGGATGGTAGTATATTGGAGTACCAAAGGAGGCCGCCATGGGGGTTCACAAGCAATCCGTCAGTTTCACCGAAGCCGCGTTCGAATACGCGAAAGATCTCGTGGATCGCGGCGATTACCCGAATGTCAGCGCCGCCGTGTCGGGCGAATTGGCACGCGCCCGTGCCGCACGTGAGCGGGAGCAGACACTCCTTGAGACCGAAGTGCAGCGGCGCCTCCAGGTGCCGGTGGACCAGTGGGAGCCCGTGACGGACGTCACAGACTTCACGGCAGATGCGCGTGCCTTTCTGGCAGAGCAGCATGACGGAGAGCCGTCCCGGACATGATCCGGATCGAACGGCACCCGCTTGTCCGGCGTGACCTGCGCGAACTGGCGCGCCACGTGGCGGATGTGTCCGGCGACCCGGGCGCAGCGGAGCGCCGTCTCGATCAGGTCGACGCCCTGGTCGCGGACATTCTGGCCAACCCGAATTCGGGTGCATTCCTGAGCGCCAAGCTACCCGGATGGCGCGTGCGGCATGCCGGTGCCGACCGGAGGATCACGATTGTCTTTCGTCTCACAGAGGCCGGGGATTGTCTTCAGATCGCGCTGGTGGCCTTCGGTGGCCAGAACTGGATGAACACAGCGCCAGATCGGTCAGCAGTTTCTTTTGCAGAAGATTGAGAGGCTGATGGCGGATAGTGCCAAATCTCACGGACCGCACCGCCATGCCAGATGCCAAGAGCTTACCCGCGGCCATACTTGGAGGCACATCTTGGATATCTTCAACACTTTGCCCGAAAACTGTTAAACCAAGAAGTGCACACAGGCCCCCTGCCCTGCCGATCCGTGGATCGCGAGGGCCAATTGCTTAACACTATTGGTAATAGTGTAAAATTCTCGTCTGGCCCAGACCCGCCGTTGAGCTACAGCCCTGTCGCTGCGGTGGGGCTTCACCAGATCGGTCATTCGTGCATCGCGCAGCATTCTTGACAGACGAGTGGCGGCTGTGCGGACCTTCCGGACATTCGCAGCAGGCGTGCGATAGCGATTGCCACAATATTTCGGCCAAGCTCTCAGTGGCCCGCGGCGGCCCGTGGTACGGACCGGATGGATGGTAAGCATCCGGCGAGGGACGCGGTCACGCTGCGTTGACAGCTTCCTGCCGAAGCTTCCAGTTCCATGGGAGCAATTCGGGCAAGCGTGACATGCGGACGGGGTGCGTGGTTCTGGCCAATTTCTTGAAGCGACGATGTCGTGTTATCATGTCTCTCGATGATTGACGGGGATTTTCCCTGCCAGAAAGTGATGATCGCTGAAGGAGACAATCTCTTGAGAACAGCACTGACACTCGCTGCCATCCTGATGGGTAGCGCAGCGCAAGCCGACACGATCACCGTCGCTGGCGGCTGCTTCTGGTGTACCGAGGCCGATTTCGAAAAGGTCGAGGGCGTCTCTGAAGCTGTTTCAGGCTTTGCCGGCGGCACCGTGGAGGACCCGACCTACGAACAGGTGGTCAGCGGTGGCACGGGCCATATCGAGGCGGTCCGGATAGAATTCGATCCGGATATCGTGGAGCGCCGAGATCTCTACGATCTCTTCTTTCGCTCGATCGACCCTTTTGACGATGGCGGCCAGTTCTGTGATCGCGGGTACAGCTACACCACGGCCATATGGGTGGATGATGAAGAGGACCGCGCAGCCGCCGAGGCCGCGAAGTCTGCTGCCGAAGAGGAGCTTGGTCGTGAAATCGTGACGCCGATCCTCGACGATGCGGAATTCTATGCCGCCGATGCCTATCACCAGGATTACTACAAATCCCAGGACCGTCTGGCCTTCTCGAGTGTCGGTATCGCGGTCACGAAGGAGACGGCATACAAGCGGTATCGGGATCGCTGCGGGCGTGATGACCGAATTCGGGAGATCTGGGGCGAAGACGCGCCCTTTCTGCCGAGTTCCTGAAAGTGTCATCTTGAAAGGCAAAGCGCGCCGCATTCATGCGGCGCGCCTTGATCAGATGAATTTTTGACCTCTCTCCTAATGGGTGTGCCGGCGGCCCACTGCTTGGATCGGGAGTGGGAAATTCGTGTGAAATGACGATGGTCATGTGTGAAGTATGATGCGGAGATCAGTCCGTCTTCCGCTTCAAGGAAGCCGGGTTCCGCGCTCCGGGATGGATGTAGTCTTTCCCTGCGGGAGCCTGGCCGGCACCGTCAGGCCGCCGGGAAGAAGAGCCGGAGAGCGGTGCTCCCGAGGAGCGCGGTGTAGCCGATCGCGAGACAGATCTCGTCGATCCGTCGCCAGTCCTCGACATGGGTCTTGCGCCGGTCGATCAGGATGGATCGGGCAGAGCTGCGGAACTCGCTGTCGCTCGCCGCGGTGCGATCGGCGTCGCGCAGATCCTGGAGGCGCTTGCGGCGGCTGTTGAGCGACCAGACCGGAACGGAGAGGGTCGCGATCCCGATGAAGGACGCGAAGTTGAGCCACCAATGGATGTCGAACATCAGGCGACGGCTGCCTCGGGCAGATCGATCGCCTCGGCGGAGATGAGCAGCGCCATCTGCCCGTCGCAGGCCTCGACGTAGCGCTCGATGGTCTCGAGTTTCGGGATCTGGCCGGTGAGGGACTCGAGCCGGGCCACGGCCGACTGGGTCAATCCGGAGGCTTCGGCGACATCTGTCTGGGTCATGCCGCGGGCATCACGCAGGGCGCGCAGCTTCATCGCGATGGCCCGTTTGCGCGGGAATGCGTTTTCGCGCTCCGCGATTTCTGGTCGGGCTTCGAGCATCTGTTCGCGGAAGGATTTGGTCTTTGTCATCACGCTGGCTCCCAGCTTGGATTTATGAGCCCGAGCTGGCGCGATGCCAGCTGAAGCCCCGTGTTGCAGGCATGCGCCCCGGCGGGCACGCTGCCATGAGCCGCGCGGGGACGCCCCTTGCGGTTCTCATCGATGGTGACCACGAGTCGGCGCCTGGGGCAGTCGAAGATCGACACGGCGTAGAGCTCGTAGCGATCGGCGATGCGTCCGCAGCGCTCTTGGATGCTCGGTTCGGCCTCGGCGAGTTGATCGAGCATGCTGTATATGCCGTGGGCGCAGTCGATAGGCAGCGTCCGCAGCTCGTTCAGCAAGTCGTCCTCAAATCCCGGGACCGGGCCGGCGTCGAAGGTTGCCATCGGTGTCTTTACCTCCATAACATAGCGCGCGTGGTATAATTTGCAAGTCCCGGGTTCGGCCGACGATGCGCGGGAGTTCAGGATCATCTCCCGCGCGCCAAAAGGCAAGCACGGGTTCGCGTTATGTTCTCACGCTGGTAGAGGAGCGAGGTGTGGCCCGACGATGCCGAGCAACCTCCAGACATTGAGGCGTCCCGTCAACGGGAAGATCTCAGTCCGACCGTTTCCGGGGTAGATTCCGGCTGGGTGCAGAATAGTACGTTTAGATCGCTCCAGACCGTGTAAGCTTATGATTTTATATGACGTACGTTGCTTTGTGTTGCAGATACGTACCTCAAACGCAGGTTTGTGAAAGATCCGGATGGGATCTCTGTGACGCGGGTGCTCTAGCCATGCTGCCGGTTCAGACAGGCGGAGGCCGTCAGCGGTATCCCCGCTTGCGCTTGGCCGTCACCAAGTCAGCCAGGGCATCCACCGCCCTGCCCTCGTCCGGATGATGATCGATGCGGACCTGGCCCGACCTCCCAAAGCGCCCCCATTCCCGGATCAGAGACGCGCCTCCGAACAAGTCCCGTTGGACCACCATCCGGTAGAAGCGTCGCATGTTTTGAGACGCGTCTTCGCGCCGTAACCGGATCTGGTCGGGGAAAATTTCGAACTGCATCGAGCCACCATATCTTGTGCTTCAAGGCCGCTGAATAACAGCTTGGAGGAAGATAAGCTGGAACTTGCATGGATCGCAAGCCTCCAGGAGCGCAAATCGCCGAGCATTTCACAGCGCAACTTATGAACCGCGATAATTCATGATCCTGCACTTTCCGGCTTTGGCGGTTGGTTTTCCGGGCCGTTGGCTTCTCGCGCACATCCGATATCGGCGTCCGGTCAGAAGTCCGGCCGATGTCCAGGGTTTGGGTCATATGGATTGATGTTTCGGGGTGATCGGGGCGCTTGCGTCAGGGTGTTTTCGGTGGGGCGAGCGCATCGAAGAGTAGGCGCAGCAGCCCCTGCTGCGGGCAGGATGCCGGCAGTGTGACGATGATCCGGGTCTTTTTCTCGACTATGGTGGCTGCGAGCTTGACGAGATGCAGCCGCAGCGTGTCGAACTGGGCGCGGCGCCACGGGGATTTCTTCGGACAGGCGGCGCGCAATGTCCACCAGAGCCAATAGGCACACCCGTGCAGCATCAGCCGCATCTGGTTGGCGGTCGCTTTCGAGCACGAGGTCCGGTCCGAGGCGAGGTGGGCCTTCCAGGCCTTGATGTGGTTCTCGGCCTGACCGCGGGCGGAGTAGAGCTTCTGATAAAGGTGCTTGCCACGCCCGCCCTCGAGATTGGTGACGATGTAGCGCGTGTCGCGCCCGCGGGCGCCGACCTCGACACGGGCGATGACGCGGCGAGGTTTAGACCAGGACCGGGCGGCATAGGAGAATGTCTTGAAGCGGCGCAGCTTCTGGCCGGGCTTGCGGGCATAGCGCGCGGCCGTCGAGGCATCGAGGGGCAGGATGTGCTCCGCCAGACGGCTGTTTTTGGGCAGACCGAAGACATAGTGCAGTCCAAGATCATCACACAGGTCCAGGACCTCGGGCGTTGCGTAGTGGCCGTCGGCGCGTAGCAGGATTTCGGTCTTGGGCCAATACCTGCGGATCTGGCGGATCAACCGGCGAATGTGGGCCGCGCTCTCGCTCCCCTTGGGCCGGCACGCCGGGCGCAGAAGGGCCCCGACGAGCCGCCCCTCGCCATCGAATACAACAATGGGCTGAAAGCCATACTCGTCGTAATAGGCATTGAACAGGCGCAGTTGTTGATGGCCATGCACCGTGTCGAACGTATCATCGATATCAAGCACGATCCGCCCGGGCGCGCGTGCAAACGACTGGCAGTAAAAACGCACCATATCATGCCCCATCCGGATCAGCGCGCGCGTATCGGCCAGGTTCTCCATCCGCGAGATCGTGGGCTGGGAACACAGGGCCACGCCGGTCTCGGGGCCGCGCTCCAGAGCGAGCTTGAAGCTTGGGTCATGGCGCAGGCTGACCGCATCGTTGCCGTCTTCATAGCCAGCGGCAATCATCATGATCCGGAACCGGATGATGTCGCCCAGGACATGCTGAACCTTCGCCGGATCGCGTGGATCGCTCAGGCAATCGGCGAGCCGCTGCGCCAGACCTGCTTTGCGTTCGATCTCGCGCAGCAGGGTCAGCCCGGCATCCGAACTCATGTCTGCACCGTCAAATCCGAGCAGGATCGGCTTGCCAACGAGGGGTGACAGGCGGGGTGTGGAGCGCGTAGCTTGGGTCATGGCGGAGGTCGGGCTCCTGAAAACCGCGTGTTTGGCGTCAGCAACCAAAACATACGATGTTTCAGATGGTTACGCTACCTCCGCCGCCTTCTCATGAATTATCCGGGTGAACTTGACCCGATTGGACGCGGCGCTTTCTGACAGCTTTAAATACTGTAACCGCCGCACTTTGCCGCCTTTCGTAATGTCCGGTAAGGTTGCCTTATCGGACACTGTAGGATACGCTGCAACGCAATCTCAAAATCAGTGAATTGTCGGGGAAACAATGCCGGGAAAGGACGAGAAATCGCGCTCCGCGCTCTGTGACATAGCTGACGATGCTCAGATCGACGAGAGAAGGCAAGCGAGAACCGGTGCCATCGCCCTGCCCGCGCATGTCGCGGGGTCCGGAACACTGGATCGGCTGGTCACGACAGCCCGCGACTATGCCCGCGCCGCCGCGTCCGAGAACACACTGAACGCCTACGGCAGGGACTGGGCGCATTTCGCGCGTTGGTGCCGGATGCGCGGCGCCGATCCCCTGCCCCCATCGACCGAACTGGTCGGCCTCTATATCGCCGATCTGGCCACGCCGCAGGGCAAGGCCCCTGCCCTCTCGGTCGCATCGATCGAGCGCCGCCTGTCAGGGCTTGGCTGGGGCTATGCACAGCGCGGTCAGCCGCTCGACCGCAAGGACCGCCATATCGCCACCGTGCTGGCGGGGATCCGCCGCAAGCACGCGCGCCCGCCCCTGCAGAAAGAGGCCATCATGGCCGACGACATCCGCGCCATGGTGGCCACCCTGCCCCACGATCTGCGCGGGTTGCGCGACAGGTCGATCCTGTTGATCGGGTTTGCCGGAGGTCTCAGGCGGTCGGAGATCGTCAGCCTCGACCATGGCAAGGATGACACGCCGGACTCGGGCGGCTGGGTCGAGATCATGGACCAGGGCGCGCTGATCACCCTGCGTGGCAAGACCGGCTGGCGGGAAGTGGAAATCGGGCGCGGTTCAAACGAGCAGACCTGCCCCGTCCATGCCTTGCAGCAATGGCTGCATTTCGGGCGCATCAGTATCGGTCCTGTCTTTACCGGCGTGACACGCGATGGCAAGCGCGCGCGGCAAACGCGATTGAACGACAAGCACGTTGCGCGATTGATCAAGCGCTGCGTGCTGGACGCCGCCCTGCGCCCGGACCTGCCCGATGCCGAGCGTATGAAACTCTATTCCGGTCATTCCCTACGCGCCGGTCTTGCCAGCAGCGCCGAGATCGATGAACGCCATGTCCAGAAACACCTTGGCCATGCCAGCGCCGAAATGACCCGGCGCTATCAGCGCAGGCGTGACAGGTTCCGCGTCAACCTGACCAAGGCGGCGGGGTTGTGACGCCGATCGGAAACCTTTGTTTTTTAACGCCATCAACGCCGCAACATAACGGGGCAGATCACTGCGACTGTGCAGGATGTCGACAATGACGACCTCATCGGGCTGATCCAAAAAAACCAAATAATGCTCCCCTGCCCTAACAAAGCGCAGATCATCGGCATCATCTACGAGGACTCCGCAACTCCGGCTATATGCCTCGCCGTTCAATATCGCTGCACAGCGGTTCAGCAATTCCTCTTGATAGATCTCGGCCTGACGCAGCCCGAAACTATCAATCGTCCATCTGGCGATGTCGGTAAGACTGTCCTCTGCCCTGCGCGTCAGCCGGAAGGATCGGCTCATGAAAGAGCGCGCGCATTCGCAAAGGCCCGACGGATTGCATCTTCCCCACTACCATCCGCAAGATCGCCGGCCTTGGCCTGTGCCAAGCCTTCAAGAAGACCCTTCCGGACCCCGGCAAGCTGTGCTTCTTCCTGCTCGAGCAACCTCAAGCCAGCGCGCATCGCTTCGCTCACGTTCTGGTAGCGCCCTGACGCTACCAGTGCTTGAACCAGATGGTCTTGGGTTTCCGTGAGAACAACGTTGCGTGTGCCCATGGTGTAAATCTCCTGTATTGGCAATATATGCCAATGGCAATTTTGGGTCAATTGGAGAGTACCAGAAAACGTGGCTGCCCCACATTTTCCGGATGTCAAAAGCGCTAATATTAAGGGCAAATGACGCGTGCGATCGGTGGCTGTGGAACGGTTGCGGAGTCAATGCCCCACACTTTGCGATACTCTCCGGGAAAGCGGGAAGGTCAGCTTCACTGACGCTTTCAGCCGCTCCGGCATCGACATCCGTCCCCTGCCCTTCTGCACTGTCCTGTCCATCCATAGCCAGCAGATCGCCGCGACGCAGGACGTCGGGAAACAAGCCGCTGCCCTGCAGAAGCAGCTCGACCTCACTGGCCATCTCACCTTTCTTCAGGTGATCAAAGAGCTGTGCAATCCCCTCCCCCTTCGCCTCGCGGACGGCCTCAAGAATGCGGGCCTTGGGCGCACGATTGAGATAGGTACCAGCGCAGCTGCGACAGATTACGCGTGAACCTGATCAAGGCCGCCGGATTGTGAGACACGATCAGCCTTCCAGCAAATAGGCGGTCAGGTTCTGGCGGGCATGTAGGATACGAATGATTTCAATCCCCTGCTCTTCCTTGCGGTAGATCACCAAATGCGCATCATTCGGATGTATGCGCACTGGCGGAGAAAACTCAGTGCGCTCGCGTGCCATTTCCGGAAACGCGGCAAGAAGGTCGAATAGCGCGAACAGACCATCCGTATAATGATCCGCTTGATCCATGCCCCAACTCGACACGCCATCGGTCCAGATCTTGGCAAGATCGGCGCGCGCAGCGGGACGAAGCGCAAAGGTGCCGCTACTTGGCATCAAGGCTGTGCATTCGTGCCTTGAATGTTTCTCCGTCCAAAGGCGCTGCAGGGCCACTGGCTAGCCCTTCGTCAATCGCGGACTGCACCTCGACGATCGCCTCATGACGCGCTCGATCCCGACGGATCAAGTCCCGAACATAGTCGCTCGAGTTTGCATAGCGCCCTGATTTTGACTGATACTCCACCCAGGATTTCATCGGGTCTGGTAGTGAAATATTCATGGTTCCCATTTCGATCTCCTTTTTGAAGTCACGGTATGACAAACCTTGCCAAGGTACAAGTTTCCCTCTTGGGAAACTGCTTCATTCGTTCATCGGGTCCAGCACGAAGCCAATGATGGCCTCGACACCGCAATTTTTGTGATCTTGGTTCCAAGGCAGTGTCATTCAACGCATCCTATCGCGACAGAAATGTATTCTGCCGCGATAAGTAAGGCCTGAAATCTGCGACTTGTCCGCGTCCTGAGTGTCCGTCCGCGGGAAGCTCCTGAAACAACGCGACGGCGCAGGCTGCCTTGTCGGATGCCTAGTCACGCGTTCGCTACATAACCTCAACACAGCCAAAAGCTCCATCCTCGCGCCATTCACTGCCACCTACATCTCCTTAAGACTACTCCGAAGGAAATTCGCCTTGATGTTGATCGCAACGGAACCGTAGGAATCAATGGGACGGGAACGGCGCATACAATGTATTACGATATCTCCTTCATTTAATTGAGCTTTGTCTGGATCACGTCCAGAAATCCCGACGGATCTGTATGAAGACTCAATCGTACGTGATTGGATGAAATAGCCTCACTGGCTTTTTCCAGTATCTCGATAGGGAAATAGATTCTACGCGAATTGTAACCGCGCCCGGAAAAAATCTCTTCGCCATGTCCTTCATCGCGCATTGCGTTCACAACGGACCGTGAGCCCGGCATATTCGTCCAATTCATTTTCGGGAGGTTGCGTGCGCCAGAAAGCACTGTAGAATCAGTCTGTTGAAACAAAAAACCGCAGCAGCCACGGACGCACGCATGGGTGAAACGCTAAGACCGGTCGTCGCCGGTTTCAACCGCTCTCTTTCGATCGAGACCCGGGCCGAGCGCCTGACCGGCGATCCCGGCGCCGTGCTTCTAAGGGAGGTCCTCGATGCCACCGACATCGTCCCCTGGATGACCGCGCAGATGAAGGACGACCGCCGCGATGCCGATGTCGTCCACGACCTGCCGTCCCTTGTCCGAACACTGGTGCTGCTGACAGCGCAAGGATGGAGAGACCACGATGACGCCGACGCGCTTCGGCACGATCCCGCGATGCGGCTGGCGGTCAGTTCCTCGGCCGGTCTGACACCGTTCTCGGAGCGTGGCCTGGCATCGCAGCCGACGCTGTCGCGCTGCGCGGCGATGCTGGCGCAGCCCGACAACCTCAAGGTGCTGCGCCAAGCGGCACTGGAACTCGCCGGCCGCAACTTGCGTAGCGAGAACGGCGGCGAGCGCCGCACCCGGATCACGCTCGACGTGGACTCCCTGCCCATCGAAGTCCATGGCCACCAGCCAAAGGCGGAGTGGAACGGCCATTACAAGACGCGGATCTATTATCCGCTGGTCACGTCCATCGCCGAGACCGGCGACATGCTCGACGCGCGTCTTCGGCCCGGGAACGTGGGCAGCGCGGAGGGTGCGCTGGATGTGATCCTCGACGTGGTCGACCGCGCCGAGGCCAGTCTGTGCAAGATCACCCATGTGCGCATTGATGCGGGCTTCCCATCCGGAACTTTGCTCGCCGGCCTCGAGGCGCGCGGCATCCATCACGTTGCCCGTCTGCGTGCGAACCCCGCGCTGGATCGGCTGGCCGCGCCGCACATGAAGCGCCCGGTCGGGCGGCGACCGACGGAGCCACGGATGTGGACGCATGAGTTGGACTATCAGGCTGGCACCTGGGATGAGCCTCGCCGCGTCGTGCTGGTGGTCAAAGAACGGCCCGACGATCTGCTGCTCGACCGGTTTTTCCTCGTCACGTCGATCTCTCGCTTTCAGATGGATGGGCAAGCGCTGCTGGACCATTATCCTCAGCGCGGCAAGGCCGAGGGACACATGGGTGAATTGATGGACGTGCTGGACCCGGCGCTGTCTTCGACCAACCGCGCGAAATCCCACGTCCGCGGCAAGAAGCCGAAAAAGGCGACCCCCGCGGTCGATGCCTTCGCCTGCAACGAAGTGCGCCTGCTGATTGCCATGCTGGCCTACCAGGTGATGCACGTCGCTCGCCGCGCCATGACGCGCACGACGAAAACTCCCTGGAGCCTGCGCCGCCTGCGGGAACGCGTGCTGCGCGCCGGCGCACGCCTTGTCATCTCCGCCCGGCGCATGACCCTGATCCTTGCCGAAGCGGCTGCGCCTTTCTGGGCCGCCGTCTGGCCACAGATCCAGATGCTGCGCGGAGCCAGCCCATAGCCTCGAGCAAGTCGCCGATAACACCGACCGGATGAACGCCCAGGGGCGGCCAACAAACGTGTCCCTGCTACAGCGATCACTACCGAAATAGCTGCCAATGCAGTCGCCGGCTCAACTCATGCGAGAAGCGAGCTTGGCGCTCGCAGAACAGGCCCCCCAAGGGCAGAACAGGCCCCCCAAGGTCAGACAAAAACGGCCGCAAACGGCCTCCGACCTGCCGTCGAGCCGCCCCGATGAATAATGCGGGGTGAGAGCCCACACTCGTGAGCATAAAAACGGTGGGAAGTCTGACCACGCACACTGCGTTTTGCGGTCACACGCGCGGCTTGGGTCATGAGCGCGATCTGCAGTGTTCGCGGAAGCGCTGCGATCTGCTCAGCCATTTTTTTGTTGTTCAATTTTCAATCTCCTTAAAAGTGGCGGAAGCATCATACTTCCGAGTCGCTTCAACGACTAAATTAGAGATGGGAATCCTTGAAAGCCGTCGGAAAGAAAAGAATCGAGAACAGCAAAAAAGTAATCCACGTGGTACTCGGCATTCAAGATTTCACAATCGCAGGCAAATGGCGGTGGCGTTCGCACACCGGTAGTTGTTCTTTCAGAGCAGTGTCCTGTGCGGGTTTGCGAAGTTCTTCAGTCCTTTCATAAAGCTTTCGGCTCAAGCGAGGCTGCATCCGGTAGCTTCGGGCCTTACCGATCAGGGCGCGCACGGCGCACCCGGGGCCGGCATTGGTGATGACGCCCGGGCGCACTGTATTGCCACTGGAATGCTCAAATGGCGTCGGCCCGGACAAGCAATCAGCTAAAGTGAGTTGCCTAATCGGTGAAAATCTCTGCCTTAGGCGAATTACCTCACCGTGACGAAGAGCGCGACCCTCCTCATCGCCTGAACCACCTCTACGACGAGTTTACGCACCCAACTCGGGAACATGTCGGCGATTTGGCCAGTCGGTTTTACGACCCGAGCCTCGCTATCGTAAACCGCGTGGACATAGTTCTGAAACGTGATCCGGTACCCACGCAGCCGTCAACTTGCCTGCGTAGTTCAGCTTCGCTAGCACCACCGCATCGGGACGGTCCGTCTTCCCCGGTAGCCCGACTTTACGACGATTAGAATGGGCGCCACGACGATGCTATCGTGCCCTCGGCTCTAAAAGCTGGCAATGCAAACCGTCGTCGCATGGTCCAGCTTCACAGCAGAAACGCAGAAGATTTGTGTGGACGTCAAGCATCTCAACCAGATCACGGACACGAGCCGGGCAGCGAAAAATCGTGCGCCGATACAATTGACATTCACGACGGCGTTGATGCTGGAAGATCTGAGTGTCGCACGGGCAGAGGGGGAGCGGAGCAGCATGAAGGATGTCTACGCGCCGGAGGCGAAGTTCACAGCTGTGAACCGGAACGGAACCCGTACGGAGCGTCTATCCGACCCGGTTGGAATGCGGTGGGAACGCCGAACCAAGCGGGGCAGGGCGGTCGGAGCCCAGTCACGGTGTTCACAGCTGTGAACTGGGATGCGCGCCCAGAACGGATGCGCCAGAGGCGCCACCCGACGCCTCGGATCCACGATTGTATGGTCGCGAAGAACGCTTTTAAGCGCGCGAACGGTGCCGCGCGGGCCGAGGAGGCCAAGTCCTGAGCGCGGGCAAAGCGGAAACGGGAGGCACGAAGGGCGGAACGCCAGTCCCACCGCAAGGAGTGGCTAGCCAAACGGTACACGCGCTCGAGCCCCAAGATTCGGCCGGACGGGCAGGGTGGGTAGGTATTCCACGGCGGCCGAAGCCACGGTGATCACCTCCCCTATTCGGATCGATTTCGGGAGAGTGCAGGATCGCACTGCAAGGGCATTTTCCTTTGCCCGTGCACAGCAAGGCAGCTTCGAGCCCTTTCTGTATTATAAGGACGCAGCATTTCGCGGATGCAACAGCGGGGTGGCTAAAAGCAACATCTTGTAGCTGACGTTTGGCTTTAGACCCGTCCGAACCCGTAAGTCGGGTGTCTCGATCCGCTGCCATCTTGTCTGAAAACTTGAAAGTCACATGGAACATGTCACTCAGCCCATGCTGCTGCCATGGCTTCGGTCACCGCGCAATGCGCGTCCACGGTCGTGAAGATAGCTCCACACTGCAATCGCGATCGACAGAGAGATGTACAGAAGACCCAAAGCGACCACAATAGTTCCGGAGATTGGTCCGACAGCCGCCCTGTCGAAAACTTCTGCAAAAGACCGCGCAGGTTCAGGGTGCACAATTACTTTGCTCATGAAGGCAAGCGCCTGGATCAATAGAATCCAGAGATACGTGTTCCGAATCCTGCGCCCCACCGAGACCATAAGGCTAACGTGGTATTTCGGCCGCCAGTAATCCTCTGCCAGCGTTTGCTGCCAATTTTCCTCGAGGTGTAAATTGCCGTCGTGCAACATCGGTGCGTAGAAATGTGTTTCCATCCAGCGACAGCGTGCGCGCCAGACATTGAAAAAGCGATACCGGCGTGCTTCGACCATCAGAAAGAACAAAAGCAACACACCGACGAGGACAAGAGGCAATGCAGATGCTTCCGGCGCCGCAAAGGTGATCGACAAGGCGATCCCCAATGTCACCACAGCCCAGTTTGTCGTGGCGTCCAGACGCGTCCGCCAGATCGTCGAGCGGTAGACCTCAGCCCGATAAAGATGCGCCAATGCCCCGATTTCGGCGGAGTTGAGATCCTTGCGTTGCTTGCTATCCGTATCCGGGGTCATCGTTCATTCCTTGTCAGATCAGTTGACCATGACACGGCGGTGTTATGCGGTCAAAGATGGCGGCGTGGCTGTGCATCGAAAATCCGCTATGCGCCACTCTTTCCGGGTTCCTTTACGGCGGCATCGCGAATGTCGCCGGCGCGGCGAAGGGCAACGAAGTCCCGCTCAGGTCACCTTCAGGCCTTATGCTACAGTCCTGCCCCCCTCTCGGGTCCGCCCTCGGTTCAGCAGCGCCATCACCATCGGGCCGCTTGAGAACGCTCTGTTCGACGCCTTCCGCGTCAGCGCCCGGAGGTACCCGCCCGGCGAGCTGATCTCGGAAAACCGTTGCAGGATCGCCGCGACCACCACCGCCGCCTCCTCGGGCCCCATGTCCCGTACCGCCTCGCCCCAGGCGGAGGGGCTGATCCCGAGCGCGGGCCGGACCTGGTCCGCCGCGTTGAACAGGTCGTGCCAGTGCCGGATCTCGCCGCCGCCAAACTCCACGATTGACGGGCACGCCTTCAGGACGAGGTAAAGCGGGAAGGCGGGCCGTTGCGCCCGTTCAAAGGTCGAGTCGCCCCGATCCTCGTCAACGGCGGCCTGGTTCTCAAGGTTAGATATCTCGGGCATAACGCCTGCGGTTCTTGCCATTTTCTTGGCAGGTTCAGAATCAGAGGATTCTTTATTTGAATTCTGATGGTGCCGCTCATGTATGACGGCGCTGCCGCTCATTTTTTCCGAACTCTGCGGATCAAGGATTGGCCGAACCTCATCGAGCGCCGCCTGCAGCTCCCCCCTCAGCCGTTCAAGCTCCTCATCCGTGAGGCGCCTGCGGAGGTCCCGGGCGGTGAGGGCCGCCTGATCCTCGTAGCGGCCCCACACGGCCGCCTCAGGGCGCGTGTCGGCTCCGTAGGCGGCAAGGGCCGCCAGATCCCGTCTCATGAGGCTCACGGCCTCCCTGAGGCGCCTGTGGCGCTCCTGAACGGCGCGGGCCTCCCGGGCCGCCGCGATGATCTCATCATGACGGATCGCCAGCGGGGACAGGTCGAACCCGAAGGCGACGGTCTCCTCCTGCCCCCGGCGCACGTACCGCTTCCCGTTCGGGCTGTCCCGTCGCAGGATGACCCCGGCCCGCACCAAGGCGGCCAGGTGCCTCCGCAGCGTGCTGTCCGGCATCCCGTTGAGCCGCTCGGAGAGGGCCCGGTTGGACGGGTAGACCACGGGCCGCTCCGCGTTACCGCCGAGGATCCGGTCCGGGTGGAAGCTGAGGAGCGCCTGCAGGACCGAGAGGGCCCGGTCCGTGACCTCGAACGCGCCACGCGCGACGGTCAGCTCCCGCAGCGCCTCGTACTTGTCGACCCCGGTCGGCGGGAGCGGCGCCTTCGCCGCCTCGGCGGCCCTGATATGAACGCGCTCCACAGTTCGCCCGAAGGGCGTTATCGCTTGATACCCCATATTTTTAATCACGGCGGACAATAAAACGCCCCGCCCGCTCAAAGCGGGGTTGATTCGGTGCGGGGCAGGGGGTATCGTTCAGGTGCAAGTTGAACAGACGCCCTCGGGGAGCCTCGCGCTTTTCGGGGGTTTCTTTTTACGTGCTGCCCGCGTTCGTGCCTCCTTTTTGCTGCTCGTCCTCGTTGTCCCCCGCGCCGTTGTACCGGGCGTGGAGCTCCCTGATCACCTCCGGGGCCCGCTCCTCGAGCCAGGCCGCGAAGGCGTCATCCTCGGCGGTCAGGTCCAGCCGGACCCCCTTCCTCGTTCGTTTGACCGTGCCGGCCGGCGCGCCGTCGACGGTCACCCGCGCCGCACGCGGCGCGGCGGGTCCCGGGTCGGCCGGCGCGTCCGCATGGGCCCGGGCTGCCCGGAGAACCGCCTCAAGGGCCCTCAGATCCCGCGCCCCGGGGTCCTCTTGCCCCGTCGCGGACGCCGCGTCCTTTTCGGGCCCCTTCGACCTGTTACGGGCCGCCTCCGCCGTCCGGATAAGCTCCTCCCGGTCGAGGGTGCAGCCCCTGACCGCGTCGCGCAGCGCCTCCCACCGGGGCCGCCCCACGCCGTGCGCGGGCCCGATCGCCCGGATCAGCTCCGGGGTCAGCACCCTCACGACCGATAGGGACATCGAGACGGCGGACTTCGTGGTGCTCAGCGCGGCGGCGACCTCGTCCTGGCTGCCGAACCCGTCCTCGATAAGCCGGTGCGCGAACAGCGCCTTCTCCGCGTAGGACAGGTCCCGGCGCGCGGCGTTCTCGGACGCTTGGGCGGTCACGGCGGCCCGGTCATCCAGGTCCCGGATCAGCGCGCGGATCAGCAGCCGATCATCCGGGTCACGGCCCTCGTTGATCCCCCGGACCGCGTCGAGGCGGCGCCGGCCGTAGATCAGGCGGTACCGATCCGCGTCGCGGGGGTCGCGCCGGACGAGGATCGGCACGGTCTGGCCCGCCTCCTCGATGGACCTCAGGAGCTCGGGGTCCGGATCCTGACGAAGCCGGTCTTCGGGCCGGTCATCCGTGACGTGATCAGGGTCGATCCGCCACACCTTCGTCTCGTCCACCGCGCCGCGCGCGGACCGGAGCGCCCGGCTCGGCCCGCCCGGCGCCGGAGCGGGGGAGGGGGCCTGCTGCCCCGTGAGGCCGTCGAGCATGCCCTTGCGGGCCTTTCGGGGGTCCTTAGCCATCGGTCCGCCCCCACGTCGCCCGAATCAGCGCCTCGATCTCGTCGTTCACCGCGTTCAGGGACTCCAGCGCCCGCTCGTAGGTGGACCGGGTGAACGCGCCCTTCTCGATCTCGTACAGGGTCTGCTTCGTGAGCCCCGCGTCGGAGACCGCCGCCGATTTCAGCATCGGCGCGTTCAGGACCGAGTCCCCGAACAGGTTCCGCATGAACGCCAGCATCCTCGTTTGCGGCGCGTCGGTCGGCTCGTAACGGGTGCACAGGAACCGCATCCAGTCATGCGTCATGTCGGCGCCTGAATCACGGATCACTTTCAGCAAATCACTCGTCATGCGCAAAAACTGCGACATGGACATGAGATCGAGCATCTGCGGGTGGACCGTCACCAGGACGCCGGTGGCGGCGGAGAGGGCGGACATGGTCAGGAACCCGAGCTGCGGAGGGCAGTCGATCACCACCACGTCGTAATCCGCATCGACCTGCTCGAGCGCCTCCTTGACGCGGAAGAAGAACAGCCCCGCGTTCCCCTGCGCCAGCGCGCGCGGCGTGTCGTGCTCGAACTCCATGAGATCAAGGTTCCCGGGGATCAGGTCGAGGTTCGGGATGTAGGTGGGGCGGATCACGTCGCGGATCGGGTCCGGGTCGTCGTACCGGATCGCGTCATAAAGGGTGCCGCCGTCCGGCAGGTCGAACTCCGGCTGGACCCCGTGAAGGGCAGAGAAGGACGCCTGCGGGTCGAGGTCGATCGCAAGGACCCGGTACCCCCGGAGCGCCAGCCGCTGCGCGAGGTGGGCCGAGGTGGTCGTCTTCCCGGACCCACCTTTGAAGTTCATCACCCCGATGACCTGGAGGTGCTCGCCGCCGCGGCGGCCGGGCAGGTAGGTGCCGGGCACCTTAGCGCCGGCGTCAAGGACCCGGCGCAGCTCGAGGAGGTTCTCCGCGCTGTACTGACGGCGGTTTCCGGCGCTCATCTCGACCCGGGGCCCCCGCCCGTCGATATGGAGCTTCCGCAGGTAGCTGTCGTTCACGCCCAGGAGGGCGGCCGCCTCCCCGGACGTGAATCGCCGCATCGTCTTCTTCGCGTCGGGCGGGAACAGGCTCTCGCGCTGCGCGTAAAGCTGCGACGAAAGGAGCTCTGCGTGCCGGTCGATGGACACGGACAGGTCCGGGTGTTTAATCTGCTCGTTCATGCGCCCCTCTCGCGGCGGTCCGGCCTTTTCGTGGTCACGGTGCCCGCCGTCTATCCGGCTTTTTCCGTGACTATCGCGCGAGTCGCGGATTCGCGCAAGGGGTTTCTATATGTAGCGTGCGGACCGGGGGCCGGCACAAGAGGCCCGATCCTAGCCGCCCAAGCCGGGAAGTACCCGGGAGATGTTGCATTGCACGCTGGGAATCCACGCGAGCGCCATGCTCGATATGTTTTCAAGGAATGAAGTTTTTTGCTTTGACATAGACAACTCCTGTTTACGAGATTTAGCCCTGTCCGCATGTCGAGCACGAGGCGGAGTTATGGCAATTTGAACAGAAATTTCGGGGCGGTCAATTTTGCATGCCGTTTCACACCCCGTCGCCCATGTCATAAAATACCTCGCCACCGGGGCGCGGCCTTCAGGCGTGTAGACCGTCTCGCGCGCGGCTGGCGGGCGGTGCAGGCTGGGCAGAGTGTCAGGCAGCCGCGACAAGCGAAGCTCGATTGGCGCGCGCCCTTTCTCATTCGGTAGGTGGGGTGCAAATCAGACCGTTGCCGGGGCGGTCGGTTGTGCGGATACATCCGGAGAATCAAAAGGCACCGGGTGATCTCGTTGCAAAACTTTCGCCCGTCCTCATTGCCTTTCGGCAAATCGTCGCGCAGAGTTCGGCCCGGCCACCTTGGGCGGCCGGGCGTCGTGCGCCAAGCTTCAGGCGTCGCCCTTCAGGCTAGCCATGTCGATCACAAAGCGGTACTTCACGTCCGCGGCCTGAACACGTCTCCAGGCCTCGTTGACGTCCTGCATGCCGATCATCTCGACATCGCAGACGATGTCGTGCTCGGCGCAGAAATCGAGCATCTCCTGCGTCTCGGGAAGGCCGCCGATCAGCGAACCGCCGACCGTGCGGCGCCCGAAGATCAGGTTGAAGCCCTGCACCGGCTCGATCGCATCGATGGCGCCGACGATGGCCATTGCGCCATCCGTCTTCAGCAGCTGCAGATAGGGGTTGATGTCGTGACCCACGGGGATTGTATCCAGCAAGAACTCGAAGCTGCCCGCCTCGGCCGCCATCGCGTCAGCGTCGCTGGACAGAAGGACCCGGTGCGCTCCGAGGGCCTTGGCGTCTTCGCCCTTGTCCGCCGAACGGGTGATCATGGTGACTTCCGCGCCCATGGCGGCGGCGAATTTTACGCCCATGTGCCCCAGCCCGCCGAGACCGATGACACCGACCTTTTGCCCCGGCTGCACGTTCCAGTGGCGCAGTGGCGAATACGTCGTGATACCAGCGCAGAGGAGCGGCGCCACGGCCTTGGTGTCAAGGCTTTCGGGGACGCGCAGGACGAAGTGTTCATCCACAACGATGGATGCCGAGTACCCGCCATGCGTGGTGCCACCCAGATGGGGATCGGGCGACCCATAGGTCTGCGTCGCGCCGTTCTGACAGTACTGCTCGTCACCCTTCGCGCAGGAGGGGCAGGTGCGGCAACTGTCAACAAGGCACCCCACGCCGACCAGGTCGCCGACCTTGTGCGCGGTGACCTCGGCCCCGACCGAGGTGACGCGGCCCACGATCTCGTGGCCCGGCACCAGAGGATACGTGGTCATGCCCCAATCGTCGTGCCCGAAATGGATGTCGGTGTGGCAGACCCCGCAATAGGTGATGTCGATCGCGACGTCCTTGGGGCCGACATGACGGCGCGGGATCGTGAGTGGTTCGAGGTTTTGGTCCGGACCTTGGGTTCCAAAAGCCGCGGTGTCGTGACCAGGTGTATCAAAAGCCATGCGGTATCCTTATATTTTCTGCGGCGCGGCGTAATGCCGTCGTTCACGAGGAGCTATGCAGCTGCTCCCTGATTTCAAGCCAGGGACGCGGAAACGCAGGCCGTCGGCGCAACGATTCCTTCTCTTTGGGATCGATGCCAGAGTGTAGCTCTCGATTTTATGTTGATCGCGATCTTATGCACAAGATATAGTGGTTTCATGCAGATCGAGATTTTTCCTGACCAGACGCATTTGCGCCGCGAGGATCCGTCGCGAAACATGCGGCGCTTTTATCTGATGGCGGTTCAGCGCGACCTCTTCGGAGGAGCGTCGCTGATACGGGAATGGGGCCGTATCGGGAGTTGCGGGCAACTGCGTATTGACCATCATCCAGATGAGGGCAGGGCGGTGGACGCCCTGGCTGACCTGGTGACGGCCAAGCGCAAGCGGGGATACCGCTGACGACATGCGCCTGTCCCGACCGACAACATGGCCAGAGTCCCTACATCACAGCAATCCCAACTTCCCAGCACGTTCCAGCAACATCCTGACCGATGAGGGCTGCCAGCTTGTCCGTCCACGCGGGGTGCGTTCGCGCATCGCCTCGAGCCGGTCGCAGATCGCCTGCAACGTGATATCGGGATCGGCACCTCTGACGGCGGCAACGATGGCGGGCAGGCGATCGTCGGTGTCGCGGCGACGGGCGCGGCCCAGCACCGCCCCGGACAGGAAACCGTCCCGCACATAGGCCTTCACGGCTCGCAGCAATCGGCTCTGGGTCCAGCGCCGCTCCGCAGGCAGTGGCGCGTTGATGATCCGCAGCACGTCTTCCCAGGGCATGTCCGGACGCAGGCGCCGGACATGCGGCACCCAGTCCTGTGCGGTCTCGTGCAGCCGGTCCATGTAGCCGTCCTGACGTGCCAGCCGTACCTTGCGCAGTGCCGCGGGATCCTTGGTACGCAGACCTGGATTGCCACCGACACGGCCTTCGCTGCGGGCACTGGCCAAGCCTGCCTTGGTGCGCTCACGGATCAGAGCGCGCTCAAACTCGGCGGCCGCCCCCAGAACCTGGAGTGTGAACTTGCCCTGCGGGCTGGCCGTGTCGATCGGGTCCTGCAGCGAGCGAAAGAAGGCGCCCTTTGCCTCGAGCCGCTCGATCACCTCGAGCAGATGCGACAGCGACCGCGCCAGGCGGTCGATCCGCATCACGACCAGCGTGTCGCCCTTGCCGATCCGCTCCAGCACGCGGGCAAGTACCGGCCGGGCGCGATTGCCGCCGGAGGCGTGCTCTTCAAATATCTCGATGCAGCCTGCGGATTTCAGAGCCTGCGCCTGGGGCAGGGGCGTCTGATCTTCGGTCGAAACACGCGCATAGCCGATCAAGAGCATGGGAATGGCTCGTTTGCAATTTCGTGTGTCACTACTAAACGACCGTTTAGAAACGGATGCAAGTGTGGTCTCTGTGGTCCTGCTCGTCAGATTGCCCTTGGTTTCCCTGCGCTGTGAGTGATCAGGTAGTGATCGCGGAGCATCGCGCGCGTGTGCTATATATAGAGACGTAAAGCATGCGCCGAAAATCCTTGGGTAGTTTGCAAAATGCACGTATTCTGCACATATGAACAACAAAAGCCCTTTCATACTTGACGATCTTGAAGACCTCCCCGACGACCTCGGGCAAGCCGACGAGCCTTCGGAAGAGGATCTGTGGTTCCTGCCCGGTCCGATGGAGGAGGAGCCGGATTACCTGCCGCCCGGGCCGCGGGCGGAGCCGAGCGAGACGTCGATCATCGCCGACTGGACGCAGGCCGAGGCTGGTCTTGCAGCGCGCCTGGCGCGGGTGGCCGGACGGCTCGGTGCCTTGGACGATCGTCTGCGGCGTGGCCCAGAGGGTTGGCGGCACCGACTGGCGCTGATCGAGGCGGCCGAGCTGAGCTGGTTTGTCGGCGACCGGATCACGCCGGATCGGCTGGCGCTCTGGATTTCCCTGCGTCTGTCTGGTGTGCAGGAAGACGCAGCAGCGCTGGCTCGCGTCGGATGGGCCGTGCGACGGCTCATGGGTGGCCCTGGGCCAGATGCGAGTCTTGCCGATTTCCTCGGTCGCCACGACCCTGAGATCATTGATGCTGAAGAAGACCGTTTCACGGATCGCGCGGCCGCGTGGCTCAACCTGATGGACGCAGCCAACAACCTGCACCCGATCAGCCGCGCCTGCATGGGCTACCACGTTTGGAGCCTCGCCGGCCTTGGCCAGCATGGCGACATGATGGAGGCTGCCGTAACAGCGGGACGGATCGCCGCCAGCGGGGGGAAAGGCGCGGTCTTCGCGCCCCTGGCCATGAGCGGGGCAGGGGGGCTGCGTGCCGGTGGCCCCCCGGCCGAGCGTTTGAGCCGCTGGCTCAACGGGATGGACAACGCGACCCTGACTGCGATGCGCCATCTGGACGAAATCGAGGTTTGGTCGTCAGGGGCGGAAACCGTCATGGCCCCGCTGTCAGGACGCACATCACCAGCTTTGCGCGCCGCGCTGACCGAATGGCCACTGGTCTCGGCGCCGATGGCCGAGACCCTGACCGGTGCTAGCCGCGCAGCCGTTGGGCGCAATCTCGCTTGGATGGAGGCCCGAGGACTTGTACGCGAGGTGACCGGGCAGGGGCGGTTCCGAATGTGGCGATCAGCAACCTAGGTGAAAACAACGGATTCAACGACACACTAGGTCGGCATGACAGCGACCATTCGAACCGAGTGCGGCAAAGGTCCGGATCGAAAGTATGCTGGGAGCGCGCGCGGCATTCTAACGCTGTGGAGCAGCAGGAATCCGAGCTGCGGCGCAGCCGGAACAGCGGCCGTTCTCATGAGCCGCAGCGAAATTGAAAGCGGCAGCAACCCAGTCGTTGGAGTTGAGGCAATTTATTTCAGAAGATTTCCGGTAGCGTTGCGTCGCTATCCGACCGTCACCCGACCGATGTGGTCAGCTGCGTGACGCCTGAATGTTCTTGGCGATCTGGTTTTCGGATGGCTGTCCGGGGCGCGGTCTTTGCCTGCGCTGCAGGCAATGCCACGCGGACTGTCAGGCCCCGGGAGGTCGAGAGATATTCGATGCGCCCGTCTACCTGCTGGATCAGCGCGTCAATCAGGCGAATCCCAAGGCCATCCTTCCTGGTTTCCGCCGATCTGTCGGACAGGCCGGGACCGGAGTCGCTGATCTCGACAATAACGGCTCCGGCAGAGTTTTTGCGACATGCGACCCGGATGGTGGCCGAGCCATCGGCGTTGCACCCATGCTTCAGTGCATTTGTGATGACCTCGGCGCAGATCTGCGTAACTGGCAATATGGATTGAGACGCAACCTCACAGTCCTTTTCAAGTGTTTGGACAATTTCGATCTCACTTGCGACACCGGTATTCATTGCGTCGCACATCCTGGATAAGGA
>Ga0306907_1000220_pt1 | contig 28976 bp, 27 predicted proteins | sample AntRauTorcE11898_FD_190415 | JGI IMG/M metagenome (GOLD analysis project Ga0306907, IMG submission 190415) | Saline lake microbial communities from Rauer Islands, Antarctica - Metagenome Torckler E11 #898 (v2) (version 2) | ecosystem: Environmental > Aquatic > Non-marine Saline and Alkaline >... | reverse complement strand
ATATATTGAACCGCAGCCGTCGGCAATGATAACATGGTTGGTTTTTTAAAGGTTTCTTTTCTGTTATTCTTCAATGCGCTTTCCCTCCAATACCCGACCGCCCTGGTAAAGTTTCATTTTGTTAAACACCCCATCTTTACTTGGAATAAACTCAATCTGTGCATCCACTATTTTGTAAAAGAATTTGGTCTTGCTTTCAGGGAAGATGGGCAGCTGCTGTTGTCCTGTCGGCTGACCCATTAACGTATCTTCTTCAAGAGTTACGGCAATGCTGAACCCCGGCTGAATTTGGTAGGTACCGGTATATTGCTCTAAAAGTGCCGGTTTGATTTTAATTTCAGTACGCTGCAGCGGCCCCGTTTCATCACTGATGCGTTTGCCCGGAATTTGCTGCCCGCCCTGGTAGAGCGTCAATTGCTGAAATTCTGCTGCCTCCTCATTAGTAAATTCAATTTCAGCTTTCACTACCTTATAGAAAAATCGGTTTTCTGATTTTGGGAATACCCGGTTCACTCCTTGCCCACTCAGTTGTACGAAAAGCTTATTTCCCTCCCGGCTTACATAATACTTTGTGCCGCTTGAATGCTGGTAGGTGCCGGTGTATTTTTCAAGTGAGGCTGAATCAACGGTTGCTGTAGCCTGCTTTTGTTTTAATTCATAACGTTTATCCAGCAGATGAAGTCCAAGGTCATCAACGCTGTCCTTCCCGCTGGATAAAACCACCACGGCAGTTCCATTCTCTTTATTGAAACCCGCAAAACTTTTGAACCCTCCCGTACCACCATTGTGCCAAATAATGGTATCATTTTCGGTTGCATAGAACCAACCCAAACCGATGTCATCAATCAGGCCATTGCCGGTGTCAAACTGGATTTCATGCGTCAGATTGATAGCCTTTTGTAAATCCGTAGTATCCAGCCCAACCTGCGCTTTCATATATCGGGCCATATTTTCGCTTGTGGAACGAATGGCTCCTGCCCCGGCCAGCGTGGGGATATCCCAGTGTTTAGCCGGTGCACCAAAATTGTATGGATCTGCAAAACGGTCGATTTTGGCCTCAGGTACAGTCACAAATGTATCATTCATGGAAAGTGGAAAAGCGATATAATCTTGCACGAGCTGGCTATAGCTACTCTCCGCTTTTCGTGCCAAGGCATGCCCCAGTAATCCCATTTCCAGGTTGGAATATCGATGGGTGGATCCGGGCGCCTCGGAAAGTTCATAATTACTCAGAAAGGTATGTAATTCTTTCACCGTGTAATCTGCATGCGGATTGAGCGGATCATTTGAAGTAATATTGGAAGTTACGCTGGGTAATCCAGCGGTGTGGGTAGCAAGATGTTGCAGGGTGATTTTTTTGCCTTCGTAAGCGGGAACATTTACCGAATCCTGTAATAATGTTTCAACCGGGGTATCCAGTGAAACCGTGCCCGCTTCAACCATTGAAGCTAAAATGGTTGTGGTAAACGTCTTTGATATCGAACCAATTTCAAAGATGGTTTTCTTTGATATATCCCGCTCCCGGTCGGAAGTCAGGTAACCTTTATTGATATATTCGGTGCGGCCGTCGGCATGAATATAAGCAACGCTGATGCCAAGGCTGTTGCCCTCTGAAATACGTTCAGATATATTTTTTTCTACGGTTTTGAGATCGGGCTGGGCCTGCAGACCAGATACGTAAAGTAATAATGTGAGGGTGAGAACAACTTTTCTAAGTGATGAAACCATGGGTATGGCTTTTTTTGTTTTAATTAAAGCTACACATCAGGATGTTCAATAAATTGTATAGCATTTTTAATACCGGTAATCATTGGATCAATATATTTTGAGACCGCATCTTGATTAAGTTTCCATATATATGCATAAAGTACTAATCCAAAAATCACAAACCCTGCGGTAATAAACCAATAGAAGTTAAATCCAATCATAAAGAACAGATACCCTATAAAAAGGGGTAACAAGTACCACCACAGTACACTTTTCAAAAGTTTCTTTTGCGCTTTAACTTTTTGCATCTCAATACACAAATGCTTTTTGAAGGAAACATTGGGATTGAGCTCTTCCCCTTCTTCCGTCCGGCGGGCAGCCCAAAGCTTGTAGCTAATGAGCCCACTTGCAAGAATGATGGTTACACAACTCAGCTTAAACCAAATAGAATCCAGAATAAATAGCAGGACTCCACAAATTACGCTCATAACAATGGCTGTACCAATTTCCCGCCAATCTCTTTTTTTAATCTCCTCATCAAAAGAAATCATCTTATTGTTGAGCATCATAACAAGTTGTTCTTTGCTCAGATATTCTTGTTCCTCAACCTTCTGTTTTTTCCAGATCGATTTTAATTCATCAAGTTCCATGTCATTCACCGATCAATTTTGTCAATTTCTGTTTTATTCTGTTTAATTTCACACCCACATAGTTTTCCGTGATGCCGGTCACAAACGCAATTTCCTGATAGCTAAAATCATCCAGGTACATGGTAATCACCGCTTTTTCTGATATATTGAGCTGAGCTATGGCTGCGTAGAGTTGTTGAGTATTCTCATTTTCTTCCACATCAGCAGGCGTATAGTGCTGCTTTCTTCCCGCCTTTTGCTCCTTTTCGTAGGATGCGTAATAGTCCTGCCTCGTTTTCTTTTTTCTTAGATGTGAAATGGCCGTATTTACCCCAATGCGGTACATCCATGTTGAAAGCTTTGAATCTCCTTTGAATGAAGACATCGAACGCCATACCTGTATGATGATTTCCTGAAAAAGGTTTTTTTCTTCTTCAGCCTGCCCAGAATACACCCGGCACAAGTGCTGTAACCGCCCCCGGTTCTCATCAATAAGTTTGGCAAACTTTTCTTTGCTGATATTCATCTTGTTTTACTACTTCAAAAAATATTCTTCTCCCGCACTTGTTTGTCGCATGCCAACTCAAAAACTTACAGAAAATATATTTTTTTTGCAGAATAGGCTTTTATCTTTAAGTAAAAAATGTCAAGTTGGGGGCAATTTGAAACCTCAAAACAAATTATATGGCCGGCGGATCAAAAAAAGTAATTTATGCAGCACTCATTGGAAACGGACTTATTGCCATTGCGAAATTTGTAGGATCTGCCATCACCGGCAGCGCGGCCATGATGAGTGAAGGGATTCACTCGGTTGTTGATACGGGCAATCAGCTGTTATTATTATTAGGCTTGAAACGCGCCAAAAAGCCGGCCGATAAAGAGTATCCCTTTGGGCATGGCAAAGAAATTTATTTCTGGAGTTTTGTCGTGGCTATCTCCATTTTTGCCGTGGGTTCGGGCATTTCTATTTATGAAGGCGTTCACAGCCTTATGGATCCCCACGCCGTTTCAAGTCCTCACATAAACTACATTATATTAGGGCTGGCGATCTGCTTTGAAGGCGGTGCCTGGTACTTCGCTTATAAAGAATTTCGAAAGGTGCAGGGTGATCAGGGCTTTTTAAAGGCAGTCCGCGGGTCCAAAGATCCCACCACCTATGTTGTGCTTTTTGAAGATACAGCGGCCCTGCTGGGGCTTTTCGTGGCGCTGCTTGGCATATGGCTGGGGCAGGTCACCGGCATCCTGATCCTTGATGGAATTGCTTCCATCATTATCGGAGTGATATTAGGCCTTACGGCTACCTGGTTGGCCTATGAAACCAAAGGATTGTTGATTGGCGAAAGTGCCGAACCCAAAATTGTGGATGGTATTGCCCAACTCACCAATAATTATGAGGGGATTCAAATCGTCAACGAGACACTGACCATGCACATGGGCCCCGAATATATTTTGGTGAACCTCAGCGTTGATTTTGATGATACACTAAATGCAGACCGCATTGAAAAAGTTACGGCAAAGCTGACCCAAGATATCAAAAACAAATTTCCACGGGTGAAACGAATATTTGTAGAAGCCGAAGAACCCGCTAATTAAAAAAAATAAATAACCCCGAGGCAGAGCCATCGGGGTGTCAAATGGAATGAGATACACTAAAATAATTTTCTTTCATTATAACCCACCCCTGCAACCCCCCAGAGGGGATTTTCCCAAAGGGATGCCTTCGGCAAAGGATATTTTAGCGTATCTTATTGTGTAATCTATCCGACCTAAAGGGTCGGGGTATTAAACCACTTATCAAATAACAAAACTAAACAGCTAAAAATGGCCTCCGGTTCTAAAAAAGTTATCTATGTTGCTCTTGCAGCCAATGCGGTTATTGCTACCGCCAAATTTATTGCTGCCGCCATCACCGGCAGTTCAGCCATGTTTTCAGAAGGCATCCATACCAGCGTTGATACCGGTAACCAGCTTATGCTTCTGTTGGGGCTCAAAAAAGCGAAGCAACCCGCCGACAAAAATCACCCCTTTGGCTACGGAAAAGAGATATATTTCTGGTGCTTTATTGTAGCCATTATGGTTTTTGCTATTGGAGCCGGCATTTCTATTTATGAAGGAATTCATAGCGTAATGGATCCTCACCCCATTGAAAATGTTTTAATTAGCTATGGTGTTTTGGGATTTGGGATTTTACTCACCGGTGTGGCCTGGTATTTTGCCTGGAAAGAATTTAAACATATAAAAGGTAATCGCGGCCTTTTTGAAGCCGTCCACAAGGAGAAGAACCCTACTACGTTTGTCGTGCTTTTTGAAGATTCTGCCGCGCTTTTGGGCTTATTTGTTGCCATTGCGGGTATCGGGCTCAGCCAATGGACAGGCAACCCCATCTTTGATGGTATTGCTTCTATTTGTATTGGCGTAATCCTTGCCAGCACCGCCGCCTGGCTTGCTTACGAAACTAAAGGTCTTCTAATTGGTGAAAGCGCCCAAACCCCAACCGTGCAAGGCATTAATACCCTTGCCCAAAAATTGGATGCTATTAAAAACGTAAATGAGGTATTAACCATGCATGTTGGCCCGGAGTACATTTTGGTGACCATTACTGCAGATTTCGACAATAAACTTAATGCAGGTGCTATTGAGCAATCTGTTGCGGGATTAACCAAAGATATCAAAGCTAAATATCCGCGGGTAAAACGTGTGTTTATTGAAGCGGAAGCACTTGCTAAATAATTTAAAGTAGGTCGGGCAGCCTGCCCGACCATGTACTAAAATGAGTAAAATAATATATATAAATTTAGATTGATGGATATGCTATGGTGCTTACTGTTAACTTTATTTTTATATGCTCTTAATACCTTTACACAGCATCAAAACCGAAATAGATATTACTGCTCAGGAGTGTAACTCCTTCGCAACGCTGTAACGCTACAGCTCGGATTTGTGTTGAGCGATTTGGCAAATCGCTCTACGAGTAGCGGTGATAAAGCTCGATCTCACCACCAGAGCGGATAGCTGCAACATCCTTTAAGATCCCTCTTCATTACATTCATCGGGATGGCTTAATTTTAATTAACTCCCCTCCCTGAATTTTAGGGAGGGGCCCGGGGTGGGTACAAGCCAAAACCTACAACTTTGAGCAGATAGGTAAGTTGCAAATCAAAAATCGGAAGTTTGATATGTACGTTTGTTTGGTTAACATTGTTAACCGTCTTCCATTTATGGTCATCATGCTATGAGTTATCACAAAAATTACAGGACACTTAGTGAGCTGTTCAACCCAAGGGGTAGCTCGATATCGGTTCCTGGTTCTGTCATTGCTATTTATGACGTACAGTTTGAATGAGGGCTTTGAAATACTAATTGTCATTGCGAATCCCGATCCGTCAGGACAACGACAGATCAGCGTTCGGTGGGTATTTCTCCAAAGGAGTTCTTCGTACAAAGCCCTATTGAATATAACAATGATGCAGTGCCCGCATCCACAAGACGTTGAAAAAGCATTCAAAATTACGCTTGATACTGCTTCTAAATTTTTAGGCTAAACAATTATGCCAAAAAATACGGTTGAATCACCAAAACCATCCACAGCCAGTCAGTTTATGCAGGTGGTGAGGAGTCCGCTTCGGCTGAAACTATTTTTTTTGAAAAATATGCCTATGGGTTTTATAGCCGGCCTACGTGTACCCCATGCGGATGCCGATGAAACGGAGGTTACCATATCAATGGGATATTTGACCAAAAATCCGTTTCGCTCTATTTATTTTGCCTGTCAAGCCATGGCGGCCGAGCTTTCCACCGGAATATTAGCCATCAATGCTATAGAGAAATCCAGCCAGAAGTTCTCGGTTATTGTAGTGGGGATTGAGGCTGAATTCACTAAAAAAGCTGTGGGTAAAATCACTTTTAAATGTACAGATGGACCCGAATTTAAGGCTACGATTGATAAATGTTTGGAAAGCAACGAACCACATACGTATACCGCCACGAGTATTGGCCATAATGAGATGGATGAAAAAGTGGCCGAGTTTAAGATTACCTGGTCGTTCAAACCAAAGGATTAGCAAATTTATTTTTGAACATGGGATCTGTTCGTGCTACTATAGATAAGAACCAATAAATCGGGATAATATAAATTAGAGACCCTTAATCATGTCAAGAGATACTACATCTGATCCCATTCAAAAATTAATGGTTGCCAACCGCGGTGAAATTGCCATCCGCGTGCTGCGGGCGGGCTCGGAACTGAGTCTGCGCACAGTAGCCGTTTATACCTATGAAGACCGCTATTCGCTGCACCGTTACAAGGCGGATGAATCGTACCAAATTGGCGCGGAAGATGATCCGCTGAAGCCTTACCTGGATATTGAGGAAATTATCCGCGTGGCCAAGAAAAATGGGGTTGATGCTATTCATCCGGGCTATGGGTTTTTGTCGGAGAATGTGGAGTTTGCCCGCCGCTGTCGTGAAGAAGACATCGTTTTTATAGGACCGGATTCCGAAATCATGCAGCAGCTTGGCAACAAAATTTCGGCCAAAAAAGTAGCTCGTAAAGCCGATGTGCCCGTTATTGAGGGTGCTGAAGTTAATGCCGATGATATTAAAACGGCTCAAAAAGAGGCCGAAACGATTGGCTATCCGGTCATCATTAAAGCAGCGTCCGGTGGCGGCGGACGTGGAATGCGGGTGGTTGAAAACGAAAAACAGCTCAAAAATTCGCTGGGCGAAGCACAAAGTGAAGCCGGCAAAGCTTTTGGGGATGAAACCGTTTTTCTGGAAAAATATATCGTATCACCCAAACATGTGGAGGTGCAAATTCTGGGCGACCGCCAAGGAAATATTGTGCACCTGCACGAGCGCGACTGCTCCATTCAGCGCCGTTTCCAAAAGGTCATTGAAATTGCGCCCTGCCCTTCGCTAAGCGATAATGCCAAGCAAAAATTATTTAAACACGCGCTTGGCATCGCGCGAGCGGTAAAATATAACAACGCCGGAACGGTAGAGTTTCTGGTTGATGCAGATGAGAATATCTACTTCATTGAGGTAAACCCGCGCATTCAGGTAGAGCACACCATCACCGAAGAAATTACGGGCATTGATATTGTTCGCGCCCAAATCTTGATTGCTCAGGGCTGCTCACTCAATGATAAGGCGCTACTCATCGGTAATCAGGAAAGCATCACCACCAATGGATACGCTATTCAATGCCGCATTACCACCGAAGACCCCGAGGACAATTTTAGTCCGGATTATGGTACAATCATCGCCTATCGCAGCGCCGGCGGTTTTGGCATTCGGCTCGATGCCGGTAACTGCTACCGCGGGGTAACTATTTCGCCCTTTTTCGATTCGCTTTTAGTCAAGGTCTCCTCCCGCGGACAAACCCTGCCCGATGCGGCGCAACGCCTGCACCGTGCGTTGCGTGAATTTCGCATTCGCGGAGTGAAGACCAACATCGGCTTTTTGGAAAATGTGATTACTCACCCCAAATTTTTCAACGGCACGGCTACGGTCCGTTTTATTGATGACAACCCAAAACTGTTCGATATTCCGACCAAGCGCGACCGCGGCACCCGGCTGCTCAACTATCTTGCGGATGTAGGCGTCAACGGCAATCCCGACATCAAGTTTACGGATGAACGCAAAAACAGTAATCTACGCACCCCAAAGGTTCCCGAATTCGATAAAGCCGCCGCTTATCCCAAAGGAACCAAAGACAAACTCAATGAACTTGGTCGTGATAAATTTATCGAATGGCTTAAAGACCAAAAAGGCATCCAATATACCGATACCACCTTTCGTGATGCGCATCAATCGCTGTTGGCTACCCGCATGCGCACCAAGGATTTGATGGCGGTGGCCGAGCCCTTTGCCAAACATCACCCCGAAGTATTTTCCATGGAAGTCTGGGGCGGCGCCACCTTTGATGTATGCCTGCGTTTCCTGCATGAAGATCCCTGGAAACGCCTGCAGCTGATCCGAGAGGCCGTGCCCAATATCATGCTTCAGATGCTTTTAAGGGGTTCCAATGCCGTGGGTTACAAGGCCTATCCCGATAATTTAATTAAAGAATTTATCATCAAAGCGGCGGAAAACGGTATCGATATTTTCCGCATTTTTGATTCGCTGAATTGGGTGGAAGCCATGAAAGTGAGCATCAACACCGTACGCGAGCAGACCGATGCGCTGGCTGAGGCCTCCATCTGCTATACCGGCGATATTACCGACCCGGACGAAGATAAGTACACCACACAATATTACGTAGATTTAGCGCGCGAGCTTGAGGACGAAGGGGCACACATTTTGGCCATTAAGGATATGGCCGGCCTGCTCAAACCATATGCAGCCGAGAAGCTTATACCGGAGTTAAAAGAGGCCGTGGATATTCCCATTCATCTGCATACCCATGATACCTCTTCCATTCAGCCGGCTACCTATTTAAAAGCCATTGAAGCCGGTGTAGATGTGGTTGATGTGGCTGTCAGCTCCATGTCCGGGCTCACTTCACAACCCAATTTCAATTCGCTGGTGGCCAGCTTAAAAGGCCATGAACGTGAAACAGCGGTTGATCTACAATCGCTCAACAAATTTGCCACCTACTGGGAGGATGTCCGCGAATATTATTACCCCTTTGAAACAGAACTAAAAGCCGGTACCGCAGAAATTTATGAACACGAAATTCCCGGTGGACAATACTCCAATTTACGTCCCCAGGCCCGCGGTTTAGGACTGGAAGACAAGTTCCAGCAGATCAAGAAAAATTATCAGGAGGTCGATGATCTATTGGGACGCTTAATAAAAGTAACCCCTTCTTCAAAAGTTGTGGGTGATATGGCTATGTTTATGACTTCAAATGATTTAACCATTAATGACATCATTGAAAATGGGCAGGAATTATCATTTCCTGATTCTGTTATCAGCCTTTTTAAAGGGGAGCTGGGTCAGCCCTATCAGGGGTTGCCGGAAAACCTGTATCCGTTGATACTTAAAAATCGTGAACCATTCACCGAACGCCCCAACGCACACCTGGAGCCGGTAGATTTCGAAGCAGAGTTTGCTAACTTTCAAGAAGAATTTAAGAATCATAACAGCTTTTTGGACTTCCTTTCCTATAAACTGTATCCCAAAGTGTTTAAAGATTTCCATGAAAAATGGGTCAAATACGGTGATGTGCGGCAACTGCCTACCAAACCATTCTTTTTTGGGCTGGATCCGGATCAGGAGATAATAGCAAGTATCGGCAGAGGCAAAAACCTGCTCATTAAAATGCTGTATATCTCCAAGCCGGATGATGAAGGATATCGGTCGGTTAATTTTGAGCTAAATGGGCAAATACGCAAGATATATACGCGCGATCTTTCAGCCGATACCAATAAAACGGTAAACCCCAAAGCCGAAGGCAAGCATCAAATTGGAGCACCGCTGCAGGGGCGCATTTTTGAAATTCATGTCGAAAAGGGTGACAGCGTTTCCCAGGGTGATGTGCTGTTTGTCATTGAAGCCATGAAAATGGAAACTTCCGTTGAGGCCCCCTTTGACGGTACTATTGAAAAAGTGCAGTTGGGCGACGGAGATTTGGTGGATCAAAACGATTTAGTAGTCGCTTTTGAGGAATAGAATGAAGTAATTATTTCCCAATGAAATAAAGTTAAGATTATATCTCAAAAGAATTTTTTAAGCCAATAACAGGCTTTTAGCTAATGTCATCCCCCTGTCCATCCCGAAAACCATGCGATGAACTTCCCCCTTCGAAGAGGGATGGCCTATTATTTGATACTGCCTCAACATGGTAAAATAAACTTCTTATTGATTTTTCAAGCACTTAACACCTTGAATTAATTAGAAACATACCATCGAAACGCTACTATAGGCAACATTCAGCCCGTAAGTAAAATGATATTTGGGTTTTACGAGCCTTGGTATATTAATCGTCAGCTTTAGAGGTATAAGTCTCAAATTTAGCATGGATATGTTAGTTGAGCTTATAACCACCTTCTCTTACATTTGGATATGAAATAACACCCTCTTTTCAATCAAAACTTTGACATATACAATGCGCAATTTTACTGCATATTTTCTGCTCAGCATAGCCCTATTTTTAAGTAGCTGCGACGTTAATTCAAACGGACCCTCTACTTCTACTTCCAATCCGGAAGTAACCGCTGATCCTGTAGAAGGCGGTACCGTTAAAGCAAGCGGCAATAAGCTAATCGCCGATCCCGAGCGGGGTTTTATTTTTCGTTACTGGCAAGTGAATCACCCCGACGGTACCATTACGGCATTGACCGACGATTCGGTAACGATTCAGAATAAACCCATTGAAAGTGCCAAAGGCGTATTTGGTCCCAACAAGATTGCCAGGGGCGGTCCGTTTACCATTCGGGCTGGAGCAAATCAGCGGTATGCTTATTATGTAACCAATTTTATCATGCCAGTAGATACCGCAAGCCGCAAAAATGTAGATATTATTGTGCAGGCTGATTTAGAAAACCAGACCAAGAAAAAGATCTTTATCACCGAAAAAAATATTCGGCGTTTTGATGTATCAAGCGACAAGCGGTACATTGCTTTTTCATCGTACAATACCGGTGATGTGAGCAGCTTTGAAGTTGATACTTATATCTATGATTTAGCGACCCGCGAAATAACTACAACCCGTACGGGCGGCGTTGAACCATTATGGGCCAATAATTCAAACAAACTGCTGATTGGCAGCCAAACCGGGGCTTGTATTTATGATATGATTTCCGATGGATGCCGTAAATTAGCCTTTCGTAATTCCAACTCTTTTAGACCACGAGGCTTTGATGCAGCGGCATGGTCACCCAATGATGCCAACATTCTACTTTCCCGTGATACGGAAGACTTTTACCTTTTTGACACTCAAATCTTTGACCGGCAAGTGGTGGAAACTGAAAATAGTAAAGGATATTTCATATGGCTTGATAATGAATCTTTTGTTACCAACGGTAATTTTGTAGATAAAAATAATGAAAACGGAACTCAATATTCGCTGCAAAATTTAACTTCGCCCCAATCCCTGGCGTATAAAGCAGGCTTTATTCCCATAAGCAGCTCACCGTCTCGGGGACGCTTTGCGATTATCAATATGGGGGACAATAATGGGGTCAATATTTACGACCGTTCCACCGATACGAGCAAAAACATTCTCAATTTCATTGATTACGATCCAATCCTGCTTACATGGGTGAACGAAAATAACATCTTATTTTATGGACGTAACCAGAAGCGCGTCTTACGGCTAACCCCACGCGGCAAGGTTATTAAACTTTAAGACTTTAATTCACATATAACCCCGCTCGCTCCCACTTTACTATCACTTCTTCAATCAGATCTCCCACCCTTTTGTTGACTTTGTTAAAATATTCTTCGGCCTGCGCCTCATCAAAGGTTGGATATCCCTGCCCCGGTTCATACAAGCCGATGGATGAGGGAAACGGATAGGCCGACCATGAGCTACCGGATGGATAAGCGGTAGCCATCCCCTCATCATACCAATCGGGGTGAATATGCTCCGGTGCAATAGCCTGCACGTAGGCGGTTTCGTTGTTGCCGGAATGCCCGCCGTTTTCATCAAAAACATCGTATGTATCATCCGAGGCCAGACTCCACCAGTTAATTACCAAAATGCGCACCTGTTTTTCCTGCGACACCTTTCCCGCCACCTCATTAAGAATGGCCGTTTGCGGTCCACCGTGCCCATTTAGTATGATAATATTTTTGAATGAATTTTTAGCTAATCCGCGCAGAATATCTCGTACAAAAAGGGAGTATGCTTCCTCACTAATCTGAAAGGCACCCGCAAAGGCTGAAAGACTTCCCGTAACACCATAATTGAGGGTTGGAGCAATCATCGCATCAATGCGTTCTGCCACCTCTTTTGCCATCGCCTCAGGGGCAATATTGTCGGCCCCGTTGGGAATAACGCCATGCGGCTCAAGCGTACCCGTAGGCAGCAGTACGGTTTCAATTTGCGAGGGAACAAATTGCTGAAATTCCATCCAGTTGATGAGATTCATTTGACGGGTGGAGAGTTCCTGACCCGGCTGGGCAAAACTTAAACCAGGCACGGCTATTAATAACAATATCCATACGATGCATGTTTTCATAATCTCAATTTTTTATTTAATGATTGGCTGCTAAACTAATATAACTTTACGAATAGAAAAATGAAGTACCCCTTATTGACGGGATACTGAACTCACCTTGTCCCATTTTTCTTTTCTTTTTTTACGCTTGGCATCGTTTTCTACGTAGCTTTCCACATAGCCGCAGTTGGTGCAAACATAGTTTTTGAGCAGTGCACTTGAAAACATGGTTATTGGAACAGTATTGCTTTGATAACTACCGGATTGCCCCCAACTGCTTTCATTTATATATACTTCGTTGGACCGGCATTGGATGCAGCGCCCCTTTCTCATGGTTGATGATTCTCGCATAGCTGAACGACTTTGGGATTGAAATTAATTACCTATTAATCATTAATATACGCTCTTTTTTGAGATCAGAAAATCGGATGAATAAAATAGAAATATGCTATACCGGTTTATCAATATACACCTTAAGGAAGCGGAAGTTTACATCATTTGTTCTACTGCTGGCATGCCTTAGGCAAGTTAACATGTCTAAAGAAGGGTTTACTTTTCCAACAGCTAAATTTTTGCCTACTGTTATACAATAATTTGAAACAGAATTTTTAACTGAAATAACTGCTAAAATAGAAAATTATGAAGAGTTAGTTGAGCTTTTGGCTCCTATACATGCCGAATTGCTTTTTATTCATCCATTTCGAGAAGGAAATGGGAGGATAGCCCGACTTTTAGCAGATCTTATGGTGTGTGTCGTCCTTGTGGAATCCCCCGAACCATCGGGGGCTGCTTTGCAGCATTCCACGGGGCCGCCGGCCAACTACACCAAAGTAGCCCTTCCTACGCTAAAGCTTAGGCAGACATGGTAAGGCTACGTAGGCTGTACTTAACGGGCGCGCGAACCAATGTTGATTACTACAATAATGAACGGAAAGCTAAAAAGCCAATAACGCCCCCGGCCTGCCCTACAAGCCCCGGTTTTTGGGGCGCAGTAAGGCGAGGCCTGTCCATCTTGTCCGAAGGACTCCTTTGGAGAAGCGCTTGTTAGTAGGTTATTTAATTTAAGTATTTGCTTAAATAATAAATTTATTATATTATAGTTGTAACGATGAACCCCAAAACAAAAGATATGAGCAAGCAAGAATGTATTCGTGAGATCGCTGATCTGAATCAGATTAACCGATGCATTGAATCACTTAATGAAGTTGAAGGTTCTGTTGACCGTCTGGTGGATATCCTGAAGCTGACGGCCAACGACGTCCGCCTGAAAATTCTCTATCTGCTTAGTAAAGAAAATCAGCTCTGCCCCTGTGATCTGGGGGACATTTTAGACATGAGTATTCCCGCCGTTTCGCAACACTTGCGAAAGCTCAAGGACGGCGGACTGGTGGAAACCGAGCGTGACGGGCAGGTGATCTTTTATTCCCTGAACCCACTATTTAAAGATATTCTTGCACCCAATTTTGAACACATCAACGAAAATAACATTCTGGATGTACCATCCGCATGAATGAACAACCACAAAGCAACTTCGATACCAAATGGATGGGCGCCAGCCTGTTTGCCGCTTTTGCCGCATCCCTGTGCTGCGTAACCCCGGTCATGGCTTTTCTGGCCGGAATCAGCGGGGCAGCTTCGATGTTTTCCTGGGTAGAACCGTTTCGTCCCTACCTGATCGGACTCACCGCCCTGCTGCTCGGCTTCGCATGGTATCAAAAACTCAAGCCGCAGTGGGACCCGGGATGTGCATGTGAAGAGAATCCCTCGTTTTGGCAAACCAAGAGTTTTTTGGGAATTGTAACGGTATTGGCAGCGCTGCTACTTGCTTTTCCATATTACTCGGATGCTTTTTTCCCCAAGCAGGATCAAAAAGTAATATATGTGCAGGAAAGCCAGGTTCAAACCATTACTCTTGATATTGAGGGCATGACCTGCACCGGATGCGAGACCACCGTCAAAAATGCTGCAAGCAGTGTGGATGGGGTTCTCGAAGCAGAAGCCTCATATGATACTGGTCAGGCAATAATAAAATACGACCAAAGCAAGACTACGCGCAAAGATATCGAAGCAGTTATCAATGCAACAGGATTTACGGTAAGTAAAAAATCTAAATCAAATTAATGACCAATGACAACCATAACGAATAAATCTACGATAGCATGTCCCAATTGCGGACATGAAGCCACTGAAACAATGCCAACAAATTCTTGTCAGTTTTTTTATGAATGCAACAACTGCAAGGAAGTTCTAAAGCCTGAAAAAGGAGATTGCTGTGTTTTCTGCTCGTATGGCGATATAGCTTGCCCGCCTATTCAAAAAAATAAAAAGTGCTGCTCATGATACGTTTTATAATTCTATTCTCTCTATTTTCACTTTTACTTTTAGGATGTCAGTCTTCAGATGAGAAAGGCATAAAAATTGATGAAGTCAAAAGCGAGGTTACCGAGCAAAAAAAACGCGCCAGTCCCTATCCTGCTATTCCGGTTGGAAAGGGGCCCGATGCGCTTTTTGTAACACCTGATCGCAATTTTTTGTATGTAGCCAATGTAGGAGATACGCTTATTTCGGTGATTGATACAAAACTTGATAAGGTGACTAAAACTATTCCGGGCATTCGTAAGCCGTGGGGATTTAGCCGTTTGGGTGAGTCTAATTTGGTGGCCGTGAGCGGATATGGAAAGCAGGTTGCCGTCATTGATTTTACTACCCACAAAATAGCAAATAGCAAGACTTTTGAATCCAACTTGGGAGGTATCACTTCTTCTTCGGATGGTAATTTTATTTATGTGGTTAATATTACTAATAAAAAGGTATTACAACTCAACAGAGCGCTTGAAATAATCGCCCGATTTGATACCGGGAATGGGCCTGATGGCATTGGTATCTCTAAAGATGACGATACCCTTTACGTTACTAATACCGAAGATGGAACCATTTCTATCATAAATACAGACACAAAAGAGTCGTCGATCATTAGAAAAGGAGGAAAGCCGGAACTCATTCATTCCAACAACGATAATTCCCTTCTGCTCATAAGCAATTTCTTTAAGGATGAAGGGTATATTCTGGATACTGCTTCTAATTCTATCACTCATACCATTACCGACCTTAACGGTCCGGAGGATATTATACTGTCACGCAACGGAGAAAAAATTTATGCAGTGAATTTTAATAATGCTACGGTTTACACATTTGATGCTTCCGACTATGGTAAACTTGACCAGGAATATATTGTCGGCGCTAAACCCATCGGTTTTGCCCAAGTGAATGAAGAAAAGGCCTACGTTTCAAACTATGGGGACAACACCGTTTCTGTTATATCTTTGACCAATAATTGATACCCTATGCAAAATTTTGATCTCATTGTTATCGGAACCGGATCGGGCGGCTCTACGGCTGCCGGCAAGTGCGCAAAGGCGGGCTGGAATGTGGCCCAAATTGACTCTCGTCCGTTTGGAGGAACTTGTGCCCTGCGCGGCTGCGATCCCAAAAAAGTATTGGTGGGCGCGGCCGAACTGATCGACTGGAACCAGCGCATGAAAGGTAACGGAATTCAGTCGGATGCTCGCATTGACTGGCAGGAGCTAATGGAATTCAAACGCAACTTCACCAAGCCCGTGCCTGAAAACCGGGAAAAAGGAATGAAGAAACAGGGGATTACCCCTTTTCATGGACGGGCTACATTTGTTGATGAACGAACGATACAAGTGGGTGAAGAAACACTCACTGCTGATCATATTCTTATTGCTGCCGGGGCCAAGCCCGCTCCGCTGCCTATCGACGGATTTGAACATCTCATTACCAGCACGGAGTTCTTAGAACTGGAAGAGCTGCCAGACAAACTAATTTTCGTGGGCGGTGGATACATCTCTTTTGAGTTTGCATTCATTGTTGCTTTGGCAGGAGCCAAAGTGGATATCGTTCACCGCGGAGAACATCCGCTTGAAGGTTTTGATGCCGATCTTGTAGATGTACTGGTAAAGAAGGCCAAAGAGTTGGATATAAATATTCATTTGAATGCGGAAGTACAATCCGTGCAAAAAGATGGGGACAGGTTTACCGTTACGGCCTCACAAAATGGTGAAACCCAAACCCTTACAGGAAACCTCGTGGTACATGGCGCCGGACGGGTTCCTGACATCGAAGATATGGAACTCGAAAAAGGGAATGTGGAACGGGTTAAAGAGGGCATCAAAGTTAACGAGTATTTGCAAAGTCCCGGCAATCCCCGGATATATGCTGCCGGAGACGCAGCTTTTAGCAATGGAAAACCTTTGACACCTGTGGCCGGATTTGAATCACATATTGTAGCATCAAACCTGTTAGACGGTAATCATCGAAAAGCAAAATATCCGGCTCAACCTAGCGTGGTGTTTACCTTGCCTCCGTTGGCTTCGGTAGGCTTGACCGAAAAGGAAGCTCGCAAACGGAACCTTAATATCGAGGTAAATTTTAAAGAAACGGATGGATGGTACTCATACAAGCGCACTAATGAGACACATACAGCATTTAAAACAATCATCAACAAAGAAAACGGTCAAGTTTTGGGGGCTCACATTTTGGGCAGTAAAGCAGAAGAAATTATCAATCTATTTGCCTTGGCTATAAACCAAAATTTGAGGGCCGCGGAGCTAAAAAAGATGGTCTATGCGTATCCTTCACATGCTTCTGATATTCCGTATATGGTATAACGGCCCCGCGCTTAACGGGCGCGCGTATGAATATTGACCTGGCAAGTAACGAACGGGAAGCCACAAAACCAAGCTCGGCAACGGCCTGCTCTACGAAGCTTTGGGTTTGAAGCGTAGTAGGGCGAGGCGCGTCCCTGTTGTGCCGAAGGCATTCCTTTGGAGAAGCGCTTGTTAGCGATCATTTCTATTATTATATATTGAATCATATCTTTCTTTCAGCTGTTCTTGACTCAATAAATGCTCTTCATCGGCTTCAATTTCAGTATGTAAATTAAATTATAGTACTCCGGGATTATCTTTGAGGTGTATATCCAAAAATGATAAATCTTCCGGGAAAGTAAATCTTACTTTTTCGGGTTCTATCCCATTTTTTATTTTTAAAAAGGCTTTAAGATTCTTTAGGGAGCAAGAAATCAACACGATTTCTTTAGCGTATCTAAATAATGGCCAGTTTCGAGAATTCTTATGTACTGCAAAATGAGGTTTTTTATTTGTCAACTTCTCGGCCTTCATTAAAACGCTGACCTTTGATAACGACAAAGCGTTTGCGAAGCATCAAGAAATTGCCAAGCAATTGCAAGCCTATACCTACTTTACCCGGCCCTACACCTCTCAGGATAAAGACACCGTAGAAAATCGTATTTGGGTGCTCCGACGGTTCTTTCCCAAGGGCACGGACCTTCGCAAGGTTAGCAGCCAGCGCATCAAAACCGTTGAGCAATACATGAACTTTCGACTAATACGAAAATTTGATTACCTTAATCCTATTCAACAAACCTTAAAACACCGCGCTGTTGCGCTTATCACTTGAACACGGCTTATGAAAAAATTAAAGTGGGCGATTGTCTTGGTACTGAGTCTGGTCTTGGTATTGCTTGTGGTGCAAAATACGGCTTCTGTTCAGGCGCATTTTATAGGTTTTACCGCAGAAATGTCGCTGGTTGTGTTGCTGTTCCTGACCGGAGCAATAGGCTTCGTCTCAGGATTGGTGCTCGGTTTTCTCCTAAAAAGCAGACGTACACAATCTACCGAAGAGCAGCGATAGGATTAACAAAAGGAACTGTTCGCCTGGAAATCATAATCTGGTCTATTTCGCATGGGATTCGAGCAACTGTTGATTTTTGGAGTTTTATTATTGGCTTTTATCGGGTTGGTAATTGATCTGTGGAGCCCGGATGCTATCTTGTTAACGGCCCTGGCACTTCTCACAATTAGCGGGGTTCTCAGCCTTGAACAGGCTTTTCAGGGATTTGCCAATACCACACTAATTGCGTTGGCAAGCTTATACGTGGTGGCTGCTGCGATGCGGGAAAGTGGCGCACTGGACCGTGCCAGTGCCTTTATCCTGGGGCAGGAGACCAAGAGCATTCAACGAATTTTACTGCGGCTGTGCCCCAGTGTATCAGTATATTCTGCATTTTTAAATAACACGCCGGTTGTAGCTATGGGGATTCCAGCTATTCGAAGCTGGGCGCAAAAAAATGATATTATCGTTTCGAAACTACTTATGCCTCTCTCCTTTGCCGCCATTCTGGGAGGGCTCTCTACGTTAATCGGGACCAGCACAAACCTGATCACCCACGGCCTGTTGCAAAGTCATGGATTTGAGGGCCTGTCCTTTTTTGAGCTGGCCTGGGTGGGCGTTCCCTGCGCCGTTGTTGGACTTATATATCTGGTCTTTATTTCTCCCCTGCTGACCCCGGCCCGACGTGATATCCGGTATGAAGAAGAACAAAAACGGAAGCTGCTGGTGGAGTTTGAAATAACAGAGGGAGCAGATATCATCGGGAAAACCGTACAAGAAGTAAAATTAGAAGATTTTTCCGGGTTTTATCTTTCCCGTATTAATCGTAAGGATCGTGATATAGCGCCTGTTCCGAAAGAAGAGAAGTTACACCCGGGTGATCACCTGCTGTATGCAGCGGAAGGGGCTATTGCGGCTAAGGTACCCGATCTCAGCGGATATCACGGGCTGGAAGTTATTCATCAGCCCCCCAAGAATATCGAAACAGAACAGCAAAAAGACCAGGAGTTACACCAAGTCGTGGTAAAAGAAGGATCGCGCTTGGTGGGGGCTACTATAGTAGAGGCTAAACTACTGGAACGGTTCGGAGCTGCCGTAACCGGCGTTCGAAGAAATGGGAAACGCGTTGATCAACCCCTTGGGCCGTTTGTACTTCATTCCGGAGATGTGTTGCTACTGGATACAAAACGCGGGTTTCGTGAAGCCTATGAAGATACAGTAGATTTTTTCTTAACCAGTGCGGCGGGAGGGGAAGGTCCCGGTGTAGAAATAAAAACAGAAGAACGCCGCCCCGGGGGGAAAGATCTGTATATTTCGGTTGCAGTATTAGTAGGCATTGTAACCTTGGTTTCCTTCGGTATGGTTCATATTGCCCTGGCCGGTATTTTAGGAGTAGCGATATTATTAACCTTCAATGTTATTAAAGCCGGTGAAGCCCGAACATCCATAGACTGGACAGTATTGATTGTAATTGGAGCCTCTATTGGCTTAGGTAAAGCTATGGAGGTGAGTGGAACGGCCGAACTCATTGGCAGCTGGATGGTGGATCTTACAAGCGCTTACGGCCCCCGGGCGGTGCTGGCGGGCGTTGTTATTGTCACGGGACTGCTTACCGAAGTTATCACGAATAACGGAGCCGTAGCATTAATGTTTCCCATAGCATTATCTGTTGCCGGAGCGGAAGGCGTTGAAGCTCGCGGCTTGTTTATCGCCATAACCCTGGTCGCATCCATGTCTTTAATCAGCCCCATCGGTTATCAGACTAATCTTATGGTATATGGTCCCGGCAATTATAGGTTTACCGATTTCTTCAAAGTGGGCTTTCCTCTGCAAATAACGTTGTGGACGCTGGTCATCATCCTGGTGCCCATCTTTTGGCCCGTGTAAGAGTGTATGATTCTAAATCTTGATCATCAAATCTATCAATAAATTCTAGATTTGTTTCAATTGGGTCCTTATCCCAGAAACAATGAATTTTGTCATCAATGAAAAAAATGGTGTCTTGTAATTCCATAACCTTGTAGAAAACAAAGCGCGCTAACGGCCCCGCCCTTGTGGAATCCCCCGAACCATCGGGGGGCTGCTACGCAGCATTCCACAAGCCATGCCTTCGGCAGAGGGACTCCTGCGAAGAAGCGCTTGTTAGCTTTGCCGGGAATTACTTATGGATTTTTTTTTAGGCTTTTTAGTGGTAATTTTTCCATCAGGTAATTGATAGTAAATAATTCCACGTTTTGCGTAAACGTTGGGAATGCCCAGCCGACGATTTTCTTCCTGCACTTTTTTAACAGCTCGATTTCCTATTTTAGTTATTTCAGCTGTCAACTCAAATATATTTTGTTCTTTTTTATCCATAATTTTTCACCAGTTCTTTGAATTTATCAAATAACGGCTCATCGTAAATATACAAATCATTTTTACCATGATGAGCAACTTCTTGAAAACTATCTTCGGTGTTATAATATAATAACCACTGATTTGATACTTTTCGATAGATATTCCAAAAATTTACAATGCATCGGCCGAATCTTCGTGTAATATCCGATTTTGGTACGTGATGTCCTCCTTTCTCTACTCGGGTTTCCACGCGTTCTACGCATATACTTTCGTTGTCCAGAAATATAAATATAAGGGTAATGACATAATTTGATTCTTTTTTTATACGCTCAATAATATTGAGTAACGATTTGCCTGATAGTGTGGATTCAATAAGCATATTTTGTTGGTTATCTACCGCTTGTTCAAATCTGAGAAAAAATTCTTTGCCAGCTTGCAGGCGGACAGAATCAGGACTTTCTGGATTTAATTCAAAAGCAATGTCGTCTGCGCTAAGATATTTATAATCACTAAATGTCAAATATTCCTTTGCCAATGTCGTTTTTCCGGAACCATTTGGTCCGCCAATAATAATGAGCTCATTTGCTTGCATATCTTTTTCCATAACCAAATATAGAGCAGAAAAAGCAGAGTTGGAAATGAAGGCAACCTAACGGCCCCGCCCTTGTGGAATCCCCCGAACCATCCGGAGCTGTACGTAACGGGCCCTGATCCATCCGGGTCCCTGTTGTGCCGAACACATTCCTTTAGAGAAGCGCTTGTTATGCACACCAAGCTATTTGGGAGAGGTCCAATAACCCGGCTTACGATTTTGATGCTTCAAATGGACTTCCAATCTCAGGAAAAGAACGTAGCAAAGCTAAGGCTTTTTAAACTTCGGCATAAAATTCATCGCCGAGACCTGCTGCTTCCTTTTCATATTATTTAATTGATGCAAGAAATTCGCTTTGCGCTTCCGGGTGAAAATCTATTGTCACTTTTGAAGCAGTTTTCGAGCATTAGAAAGAACTTCTTCAGCTGATATTGGAGCAACTTCTCCAGAATTAAGTTCTTTTTTTCTATGATTTACTTCGTCGATCCATGCTTGTTCAATCTCTTGATCTATTTGTTGATCAAGGCTTGAAAGCAGTCGTTTGGCAAGTTCTGCACGGTGATTTTCATCTAATTTTAAAGCCGAATTTGCGATTTCTTTGAAGTCAGTAGTCATATTAATTAGTTTTATTTCTTTAAATCTACTAAAAAAACAAATACAATCAATAACTATTAACAACTGAATTTCGGTGGGAGGCACAGCCTGTCCCGACCACTGTCGGGGTCCGCGTTGACGCGCTTGTTATACAAACCGTCAATCTACCAGTTCGACGCGTAACGTTTTTCCAAAGGTCTTAGCATATTTCTCCAGCGTAGAGAGCCTGATATCTTCGGCATGATTCTCGATTCGAGAAATGGCCGTTTTTTGGGTTTTCATTTGTTTGGCTACTTCCGCTTGTGTTAAGCCTGCATTTTCCCGGGCTTGTTTTAATAAAGCGCCAATTTTAAAATGCAGGTATCCTTCCTCATAACCTTTGGCAAACTCGGGATCGTTTTTCTTTCGCTTGGTTATATATGCTTGAAGATCGCTCATGTTGAACCTCCGTTGCGAGCCAGATAATCAGCCTTACGCCGTTCGGCCAGCTCTATTTCTTGTTTCGGTGTTTTCTGTGATTTTTTCTTAAATCCATTGGTTAAAACGACAAGTTCATCAACTGCCAGAAATCCAAGAAGCCGAAAACTGTGGGAGCCGATTCGTGCTCATACTTCCCAAATATCATCAGTGTTCTTCAACTTCTTAAAATATTGGACTGGAACTTGATCCATGTCTTCGATAAGTCGAAGTGTCCAGGTTACTTTTTTCGCATGTTTCGGCTTCAAAGAATCCAAAAACTCCTCAACAGGAGATTTCCCAGATTTCTTGCGATAGAATTTAATTTGTCTCATAGATCATAAGTTAACAATAATGTTAACATTATCAAGATCTATTTATTGCCCGGATTTTGAGAAAGGTTTGTATAACGGCCCCGTGCGTAACGGGCAGGCGGCTTAACGTTGAAATTTGACAAAATGTACTATTGAAATACGGAATTTCAAAACAGCAACGAGACGGCGAGTCCTGTCCGCGTTGACGCGCTTGTTATGCCAACATTTCATGACCGTGGAAATAGGCTTTAAAAAAATAGGGTATTATTCCGTTTTTAGATAGTTGAATTCAACTTTGCTTTGTAGAACGATCTCATCTAATATATCACTAACTCGATTGTCATTATAGATTGCTTCTAATTTTTCAATAAGTGAAGGAATATTTATAATCTCTTCAATAGCTTCCATATATTTTTCTACTACTTTTTTTACTGGAAACTGTTTTAAAGCTGTTTTTTCAATATCTCCTGTTAGAGTTTCGACAGATTTTTTTGATTTTACAACAAAAGAGATGGGATATTTATTTACTTTATCAATATCTAAAAAGTATTTTTTTACATCCGTGGTCTCGGTAACTTGAAAAAACCTACCCAATGGTTTCATTACAAAATCAATTCCGCCATCATTGGCATTAGTTCTACCAGTCTTGTAAAGAATTAAATTTTCTTCATTCAAATCATCGGCTGCAAATCCCCAAAATATTTTCTGATCGTGATAATATTCTTTTAAAATTGCATAAGTTGCTATTTCAAATAAACGGGCATCTTGTTTAGGATTCATCAAGTTTGCGATAAACTCCAAAACTTCTTTTTCATCTTTTTCGTCTTCTATACCTCTCATATTTTCACAAGCTTCTAAAAAGTTCTCAAGGGTAGAAGTTTTGGCTTCAATATAAGCATCAATAATATCGTTTATGGCTTGTGCTAAATCATGTTCTTCTCCTCCTGCTTTGACTTTTAGTAAATTTTCGTTAATCCAATATCTACTTGTATCTACGTCTCTTATTATTGGGCCAGTATCTTCAGCTGGAAATTTCTTTTCAAATTCTTTATTTAAGCGGTGATTTAAGGCATGGTTTTGGAGTTTGCTTCCAAAAGGTAATTCTCTTTGCCTATCAAATAAATCGGAAAATATAGCTCCATCGTATTCTGAATAATCAGCTCCATTAAAATATCCTTTCTCTATATAGTCCTCTACAAGTACATATATAGCATAAATATTTCCGAAACTCCCTCTGGATTTGGAACCTCTGGTGGCAGAAACAGTTTTATAGTTCAAATATTTTAATAGTGGACTATGTTCTAAAACTTCTTCATGATTATCAACAAAATGATTTTCAAGAATTTCTCTAATTTTTTCAGTGAATTGATGTTCTTTCATTTAATCAAATAGTGTGTTTTTTTGTGTATTTTTTATTTCATAACTTTTCTTAGGCTTTTTTAACTTTTCACCATTGTATTGACGGACAATTTCTAATCTCCGTAGACCTATTTTGTAATATTCTTCTTGAATTTCAATTCCAATTGATTTTCGGTTAAGCTGCTTGGCTACTTTGCAAGTAGTAAAAGTCCCAGAAAAAGGATCAAGAACTATATCGCCTTCATTAGAACTAGCTTTAATTATTCTTTCAAGCAATTTTTCCGGCTTTTGGGTCGGATGTTTTTCATATTCATCCATCCTGTAACGAACTCGTGGGATTTCCCATACATTTCCCGGAACCTTTTCAGTATTGTATGGTTGAGGTGGGTCCTTGCGATAGTCAATCAGTTTTCTTTTTGAGCCGGTTTTTGCTTCGACTAATATTTCATCTGAATTAAATGTGTAGTTATTTTTATCAATTACACAGTGCAATATTGGTTCGTATAGTGAACCAAAGTAATTTTTTGCTTGAACGCCTGAACTATCATAATACCAAACTATTCTCGAGAGGATGTCAACTTTTTTTCTTAAATAAATATCAAGATAAGGCATGTTTTGAGTTGCGTTCATCAAATAAAGAGAACCATTGGGTTTAAGTTTTTTTAAACACAACGCAAGCCACTCATAACACCATTCTAAATAGCTTTGACTATCAGACCATTCAATTCTTTTTCCATTGTATTTTTTTCCAAGATTATAGGGAGGATCCGCAAAAATTAAATTGATGCTTCTATTATCAATCGTACCAAGGGCATCAATTATAGATGCATTTATTAATCTATGTCCATTATTTTCTTCCTGTTTCATAAAAGAAAATACTATCTATTAAATCCAATAAAAATTTTGTTATCAATAAATCTAATAAATTGTTGGATGCTTTAAAAAGTGATTTTACTGGGATAAGAAAATGTTGGCATAACGTCCCGGCGTATAACGGGCGCGTGGATTATGAGTTAATAAACGACTAAAATTTCAAAACAAATAATTCCGAAAAACCAACGGCACGTCCGCGTCCTCAGTTGATGCGCCTTGTTAGCCATCTTTCTTTTTTTTACGATCAATAGTTTTCCTAAATGATAAAAGTGCTTTACCCTCACCTTTTATTAGTTCTCTTTCTTTGAAATATTCTGGATTTCTTTTGCCGAAAACTACTTTAGAAACATCAAAAGGGTTAACATAGTTAGGATCATAGTCTGGATTCCTTACAAAATTTATTTTTTCTTCATCAAAAAACTGAGCTTTTAGTTTTGTAACTCTTTCATCAGAAAAAAGTAATCTGCCAAAGAACTTTATTTCATCTTTGTCTTTATTTTCAAAATAAAAATCTGCATCCTTCTCAATAATAATTAGTTCACTGATTTGATGACCATTTTCTGGTTCTATAATTTCTATGGGTAGTACTAATGATTCTCCAAATTCTAAACCAAAACCATTGCATAAACTTTTTGAGGCCGGATAGGCCTTGCCACTAATTTTTGCCTTTATTGGTAGTTCCCGACCTGAATATTTATTTGGGAATAAATAAAATTTCTCAAGTAGTATGCTACCTTCTTTATCTGTAAAACTTTCTTCTTCTTTAGCTACAAGAAGTTCATCTAATCTATTTTTTAACTTACCACTAAGGTCAGGTGGTGATTTAAAAAAATCGACTGTATGCTTTTCTGATAAGAGTTTTTTGAAGTTTTGTAATTTTTTATGCTTTTCTCCAAAATCAATGAACTCAGCTTGAGTTTTCGCATTCTTTTCATCAACAAGATATATAAGCAACTCTTTATCTAATTCTAAAGCTTTTTCATATTCAAGTTGAGTATATGATTTGCCTGTTTTTGGTTCAATACTGCCAAATCGAAATGAAATAACACCCACATAAATATCGGAACGTTCAACTTCATTAAGGCATGTTTCTAATGGTGTTTCTTTTCTTGCTCCAAACTTTTCCATTCCATTAACATGTACATCATAATTTTCTAATAGCTCCCAAATTTGAGATCGATGTTCTTTTAAATCTTCATATGTCGATGAAATAAAAATTGTTTTTTTACTCATAATTCAATTTTCGATCAAAAGATGGCTAACGACCCTGCGCGTAACCGGCGTGCAGACCAACGGTGAAATTTTATAAAATGTACTATTGAAAAACGTAACTTCAAAGCGGCGACGAGACGGCGAAGCACGTCCGAGTTGACGCGCTTGTTAGGTGTTTAATTCTCTGTAAACCTATTTCTTAAAAATTTTATTAACCGTGGTTCTTTCCAATTATATTCCCTTTTTTTAAATCGAACCGCGTGTATATCTATTGTTGAATCGACCCTTGGCGATCTGATAATGTGTTCCATCAAAGCAGATATATTCTTTTTTATCCATTTTTTCCCAACTCTTCGAGAAATATCAAATGCTAAACAGGCTGAAAATAAAGGTAGAAAGATTCTTATACCATCAGTGGAAGGAACAATTGTACCAATTAATTGGAATATAAAACCAGCAACAAGAGAAAATAATCCTATTCTCGCAAGTAACATGGATTTTGCAGCTTCTTTGATAGGAGTTCCAGAAACTAAATGTTCTTTTTTTCCTACTCGATTAATCTTTTTTTCCTTCGAATCGTCGTAAAATAATTTAGAGGCCATACTGGAAGATGATTCTAGTAAGCTAAGAGCTAAAAAAATTGCTCCACTTATATCGAGCCCTAACCCAAAAGCAATTATCTCTTTTCCAATTAGCCAATCTAAATTACCCATATTTAATAATTGATCTGGGATTCAGTTATTTCGTACAATTATAGCCATCAGACTAGCAAGTATACTTGAACATTTGCCATATTCGCCAGGTTTTGCACCTTCTGGAATTGCATCATTAAACTCATTTAATAATTTAAGAGTTGTAAGTTCAATACCTTCTCTATTTTTAAGAATTTGTTGTGCTTTTACGGTCATGTCAGAGATCATCTCTCTATCATCTGAGCAGTAATTTTCTAATGAATCTAATTCTTTTGAATATTTTGCAATTTTACTATATGATGGATTATAGTCACCATCTATTCTTGCCAAATTTTCCTCAAGACTTCTTTGTGAAGCTTGGGAATAAGTAATATCTGGAAAAACTAATCCAAAAGTTAAGAGAATAAAAAATGTAAGATAAGAAAGTTTTAAAAATGTTTTGCAGTTCATGATTGATTTATTTGAATTAAAAATTAAAACACCTAACATACAATTATCTCGATGAACCCCGAAAAATGATGGGTTGTCTTTAAAGTCGTAATATGCAGAAAGTTGCACTACCATGCCATTAATCAACAAATGGAGTATTATGACCATAAGCTGTGATATAACATGTTGACATAATAAAAATGAGCAGGCAAAATAAAATCAGAAAAAACACGCATTAACCGGTGGTCTTATCAGCAATTTTGCGGTTATACAGTACAAACAAGCCCATAGCCATCCCCCACTGTAACAATACGGTAGCCAGCGAAAAGGTGCTGATGGGATTATACCACTGCGAAACCGAAGCGCTTTGATAGATCCACCAGACCAGCAGCGTGATAACTTCAATGGGCACTACATATTTAATCACCACCTCCCACCATTTGCCCAGCGTGTAGGTATGTTCTGGCGTATTAACCAGCTCCGAGCGGAACCGACCGGGGTTGAATTTAATGATGGCGAACGACATAAACGCCCCGGAAACCAGCAGGCCAATGCCCCATACCGTATCCTGATTCACCAGTACATCGGTTGAGATGGCCGATGGCAGCCCGAACAGAAAGCCGGTGATACAAACGCCGATGGCTGCTTTTTTGCGAGGGATGCCGGTATCCACCAACACGCGGCTGGAAAGCTCAATCATTGATATAAGCGAGCTAAAGGCGGCAAAGGTGAGTCCCAGGAAAAAGATGATGGCAAAGAAGCGGCCGCCGGTCATTTCTACGAAAAGCTGCGGCATCCATATAAAAGTTAAACCGGTACCCGCAGGGCCGGAATCTTTCATAATATTCAGAATCTCGGCATTGCCCATGCTACCGCCCAACGTACCGAATACCGTAGAAAATATAGTGATAGCCGCCAACAGCGATACAATATTGTTGCCAATGCCCGTTTGAAACGCGCTGATGACAATATCATCACGCATACGCATGTAGGCTGCATAGGTTAAAATGAGTCCCCATGCAGCGCCGGTATCCCAGGCATTTTGAGTAAGGGCTTCAATCCAAATGGTCGGCTCTGATAAGGTGGACCAATCCGGCGTAAATAAATATTCAATGCCCTGGAAACTGCCTTCCAGCGTAACGGCGCGGACAAGCGAAATGACAATCACCACCAACAATGACGGTATAAGAATCTTGTTAATGCGTTCGATGGATGAAATACCTTTCACCACAATATAGCCGCCGGTGCCAATCATAAGCGCATGGAAAACAGATGGCCAGGCCGTACCCTGAAAGCCATACCACACCGTTTCGGCTTGCTGAAGGTTAGCGGGCAATTCAGCGGTAAGCGATTGGATAAAATAATACAGGCACCAGCCGGCAATAACGCTGTAATAAAACATAATGGCCGTGGCCACAAAAGCAATAAAGCTGCCCATCCATGCGAATTTTTTACCCACCAATTTTATGAATGAACCGATAACTCCTTTGCGACCGTAGCGGCCCATGCCGTATTCAGCAATAATCAATGGAATGGAAAAAAGAAACAGGCAGCATATCCAGGCAAAAATAAAAGCACCGGCGCCCTCCGCCCCCCCATTTTGTGCAGCAATGCGGGGAAACCGCCAAATGTTGCCTGTGCCAACGGCTATGCCCAGCACACTTAGAATAAGCCCCAGTCGTGAAGAGAAAAAACGATTGTTTTGATCACTCATATATGTAAATAAATTTTAAAAACTGAGCAGTTTATCAAGGGCTTTGCAAAACCCGTAATTTAATAAATTTGTCATTGCGAGGCCCACTACGCCAAAGTACCTACGGCTACGTAGGCTGTACCTGCGAAGCAATCTCCCTCCTGAATAATAAAAGGAGATCGCCACACTCCGTTCGCAATGACAGTTAAGTTTTGCAAAGGTTTCTAATCATGATTACTCCAAAAATAATTAATACCTTAGATACGTT
>Ga0306907_1000219_pt1 | contig 29036 bp, 28 predicted proteins | sample AntRauTorcE11898_FD_190415 | JGI IMG/M metagenome (GOLD analysis project Ga0306907, IMG submission 190415) | Saline lake microbial communities from Rauer Islands, Antarctica - Metagenome Torckler E11 #898 (v2) (version 2) | ecosystem: Environmental > Aquatic > Non-marine Saline and Alkaline >... | reverse complement strand
CATTGATTATGGCATCATGGAAAAGGCCAAAGATGTGTTTGTGATTCCCGGCGATTTCGGCTGGAACGATCTGGGCAGTTGGAAGGCGCTCTATGAAATAGGCCAAAAAGATGGAAACGACAATGTTACCCGCGCGCAGCACTACCTTACCGAAGACGCCTCTGGAAATATTTTACAGAGCGAAAATGGTAAACTCATTGCGCTGGTGGGCGTCGAAAACCTGGCCGTGGTAGAAACCGAAAATGCCATTCTGGTGTGCAATCTCGACAAAGCGCAGGGCGTGAAGCAAATTGTAAACAAGCTTAAAGAAAGCGAAGAAACCGAGAAATTTTTATAGAGGAATAGAAAGCAGATAAAAACGGACTGAACGAATTTCCACCGATTTAAATCCGCTTAATCAGTGTCATCCGTGTTCTATTTATTATACGGTCACCGTTAATTGATCATACGCCAGCTGCACGTGATCCGGTAGACGCTTGTTGCTCTCAGCGTGATCTACAAAACCGTTCATATGGATGAGGTAGGTCTGCGGTATGTCCAATTCTTCGGCTAATTCCACAGCCTGTGGAATTGTCAGGTGGGTGGGGTGATCCGGCTTCCAGCGGAGTCCGTCGAGCACCAGAACCTTTGAGCCTTTGATCCGTTCCTTGGTTTCCGGCGGAATGGTTTTTACATCACTAAAATAAGACAGCGCATTTATTCTGAACCCAAGCACGTCCACATCACCATGAGTGGCCGGGAGCGGGGTGATGGTGGCATCCTGAAAGGAGATTGGTTCATTCATTTCGCGGAGATCCAGTACGGCCGCGCCGGGGTAGCGGTCGGACCCAAACATGTAGTCAAAGCGGCGGCGAATGGCCTGAATGCTTTCTTTGGTAGAATATACCGGCATGTGTTGATCTTGTTTGTAGCAAAATGGACGGAGATCATCGAGCCCGGCAATGTGGTCCATATGCTCGTGGGTGATCAGCACCAGGTCGATATGACTGATTCCTGCGCGGAGCGTTTGTAGCCGAAACTCCGGCCCGGTATCAATGACGATAGAAGTGTCTTCCGTCTGCAGCCAGGCCGAGCAGCGCCAGCGCGTATTTCGGGGATCAGGCTTGATATTTTCGCGACCAAACCCACCCGCGATGGGAACGCCCATAGATGTGCCTGTGCCCAGGAAAGTCAGCTTCATGAAATGTCTGCATTTTCGGGTTTTCCCGGTTCGTCAAACTCCTCAAAGCGGTCCCATAAATTGCTGAGCTCTTTGCGTATGGCCGGTTTTATATACATGCTTTTTATGTGGTCTTTGTTTAGTACGCGTGCTAATAACCCCACTTGCTGTTCAATGGGCCGTTTTTTATTGATGACAATCAATTTTTCTCCTTCCATCACGCATTGATCACCCTTAAATGTACCGCGCTCTTTACGAATGGTGTATCCGGCGCGCTCAACCAGGTCTTCGAGCTCAATGAAAAGTTTCTCTGCTTTCATTTAAAACGTAATTCCTATTAAAATGCTGTGGGCTGTTGCATCGTAGTTAAGCGCGTCCAAATCGTTGATATCAAATGACCGGAACGAATAATCATAACCGAGACTTAGCCCGGCTTCGCCAAAAAGTTCATCAAAATAAAGCCGGCCTTGCGCATCGATAGCTTTTACATTTCCGCCGCCATCCCGCTCGCGGGTGGAATAGGTAAATCCGTATCGGGGTATACCGTTAGCTTTTATTCGAATGGATGGAGCCAGCCGGGCATTAATTTCGAGGCCGGTTCCAAAATCAAACGTGCCCTGCGAAAAAAGCGGCGTAGCCCCGGATAGCGTCTCGTTATTACTCACCCGTGTAAGGGATGTTTGCCCCTGAAGCGGAATAAAGACCAACACATCTTTTTTTCTCAAAAGGGGAATGCCATACCCAAGATTAATACCCGCATCAAAATACGAAAAATTATCAAGCCCGGTTGTACTGCCCGCGGTTCCTAAAAATATGTTGAGGAACGGAGTTTCAAGTTTGAAGCGCACAATATTGGCCGAAAAGGAATATACCGCGGCCCCAAAACTATCGTCATTTCCTGTGTAGGTAAAGTCAATTGGTTCCACCCCGGCATAAATGCCAACACCCGGAATCCCGGCGGTTTCCTTTTCTTCATTATCAACCGAAAACATTTGTGCATGGACAACCGCCGGCAGCAGCACAAGTAAAAAGAGAAGATATAGGTTTCGCCAGATGCGCAGGCTTTTATGATAAAATTTATAAACAGGAGATAAATTCATAATACAACGGGGTATTTTCTTGGTTTTTTAGTACCGTTTATAACGGCTATACATAATGATAATATAAAGACTGCCAAGAATGTTAATTATACTTTTTGTATAAAATATTTCCAGTCTGCCAGAGCTTAATTACACAATAACTGGCCTTCTAATCTGTTATAGAAGCGTATCCCTAACATCCCATCACCATCCCGACCAGGGGCCGCAACTGATACTTGCGGCCCTTCTTTTTTTTGAGTTGTTCAACTATATACTAATTTTATGGCTTTGATTAAAACGCGATATTTATGCAGGATTAGAAACACAAAATACTTCTTGACAAGAGAGTAGATAGGTACTTATATTTGGAGCTCCAAACAACCCGCTCTTTGCGGGTGTTATTTAACATTTTGGAATTATTGGTCCGGTAGTTCAGCTGGTTAGAACGCCTGCCTGTCACGCAGGAGGTCGCGAGTTCGAATCTCGTCCGGATCGCTCGTTGGCTACTCCCTGACTCGCATAGAGTTAGGGAGTTTTTTATTTGGGAATAATCTCTCTTTTTTTAGGTGCTAAAATCATTTTGGGACAAGGTATTGCTTCACACTCCTAATTTATTCTTCCAAAATTGGCGAGAAATTCGTGCTTATGGGAAAGGCTAATTATTTTTCTTTAGTACCTCTTCCAGTTTTCTAATCATCTCTTGGTGCTTTGCTTCGCCCATCTTTTTGATATTAAGAAGCTTCCATTGTACGGCCGGTAAATCCTTTAGATGAGCTATGGGCATTAAATCCCATTGAGGATCTCCTTTTTTGAAGGTGATAAGAAATTCTTTCTCCTTATCGGTTAAGTCTTTGAGCAATAACCCTGAGAGTTTCTTTTGAATATTTATCAATTCGTCTAAACCGACGGGTTCAATAGTCATCCCATCGAACTCATTTGTATAAATTTCTTTCAGATCAATGGCATTTGGATTTAGCAACTCATTCATGGGACGCGAATGGCTAATCAAATAACCCACAAAAGCTATTCGAATATTCTCGGTTATGCCTTCATTTTCTAAGAGGAGCTTCACATCATATAAATCCCTGGGGTGTTGCCGGTCTAAGGCTGCACAAATCTTTCCTCCATAGAGATCTTCCAACGATAACGTGTTTACAGCTGCGTATAACTCAAATTCTTCTTGTAGCTTTGGATTCAATTCTTTCTCGACCGGATTAAATAAGGTTCCCCGAAGCACGGTATTGACTTCTACCTTAATCTGGGCGGTAGAGTCTCGTATAATCAGCTTGCTTAGTGTACCACCACTTTTATATGTTGATATTGTGGTCTCGGGAATACGTTCCGACACCTTCTTAGCAATACGCTCAACCCCATTTTGAATTTCATTTAATGATTCCTTCCTATTCTTTACAGGCAAATAAGTGAGATCAATATCTACCGACAGTCTCGGGAAATCACGCCAGAAAAAGTTTATAGCCGTTCCGCCTTTGAGCGCAAAGTACTCAATTTCTCCAATGCTCGGTAACACCCTTAACAACAGGCGAACCTGATTTTGATATCCTTCCGTCATTGATCTTCCCTCGATAATTCCGGTACCACAATCTTGTATTTTTTATCGAGCGTCCCTCCCTTTATGATTTCTCGTTTCCCTTCTCCAAGGTCTATTGCCGAAGGATCAAGCTTCTTGAACCAAGCGTGGTTATGATTTTCACCCAAGTACATAAATAAACGCTTTACTCGTATAGATTTGCAGGCTTCCGATAATTCTTGCAATAGGGCAGGGCGTAATGATGATAATCCTTCCATGATGTAATTTGCTTCATCAAAGCCCTCGTGTCTGGGTATATCATAGAGATACTCCATCATTGCTCGCTCGGCAGAAGATATACTGATTTCTATTTGATTTGAGCTTTTTGTTGAGAGGGCATTAACCTCCTTAGAAAAAAGGGTGGCTGAACGTATCGCTAAATCGGCATTCCATTCATACTTTTGAAACCAAGACGGTACCCGTACCTCCGGTGTTTTCCATAAGATTACCTGTTGGCCTCTCATCTTTAGATAGTGTCCATATCCCTGTAGCTCAAGGGCTGTCCGACCTCCTACATGGATAGATAAATCTTGAAGCTTCTGCAGGGCATATAACCCACCTTCCCAAGACAGCTCATCGCCCGTTCTTTTATAGGCGCCCGTACCTACCCGCTCTATCCAGCCGCTATTTTTATACCCATCAGCCAACTGCTTATAGACTCCTTTCTTCTTCAGCCAGTCAGAGGTGATTACCGTACCTGAAGGCCACTCTTGTAATATACGGTTTATTTTTTTCATTATTAGTCAATAAATTATTGACTAATTTAACAAATTATAAACTATAATTCAGTTTAAATAATATAGGACCGGTCTATAAAAAATGGACTCATTTGTGTTTTTTTAAACCCAAGGTGTCAATATAGTCTCTGCATTCGGTCTTATAACGTTTTGTACACGGTAAATTTTAGCAATTTTATTTATCTCTGAAAATGATGCCTTTTTCTCAGCAATACCCGATCTTAGTGCTTCAATTGCAATGTCCAATTTTATTTCTAAATTTAAAACAATCGGCAATAGTCTTAGCTGGGCAATACACTTTAATCTTTATCCCATCAACCTCATGCTTTTCTATACCTTCGGTAAGACTGCTCCCGGAAAATCGGTAAACCTTTATTGGGGGGATGATCAAGTTTAGGGTTTCTATTTGATCTTGGAATTGCTATATGCACCTGGTGCGGTATTTCTGTTGTCATACCATGAAAATCTAATGCTGAAATCAGGCAGATTCTGGCACTGGAAATTTTAGTAGATACAATGGCGAGGTCCGGACTTGAAAGGCCGCCCTCCCTGGTAAGTTTATATACGCCCCACTCAAGCTGCGTGAGGTACCCTTCTCTCGCATATGGTAGAGCGTACGTCTGTGGATACCCTGATTAAGGACCTCAGAGGTCCTTAGAACTTCTCCATACTGCTCAAAAACCCTAATCGCTTCTTTTATTTTTTCTTCAGATACATACATGCGGACAATATTGCATACATTTATTCATAAGTGTATGCGTTTTTGTCCATAAATGGAACTTTCGTTACTCGCTTATTCCATTTCCATATTTACATTATCACTCCCCCTCCGAATCCAGCATCATCCAGGCAACGACGCCAGCAATTGCGGTAGCAGCTCCCAGCATTAATCCAATATTTATATCGCGTTGGGCCCGTTTCGCCTTTTTAAGTTTATCAGAGCCAATACCCTTTTGAGTAATAATATCTTCCAGCTCATCAATTTTGTTTACTAATTCTTTGCGGGTTCTTTCTTTCCAATTCATAGTCTTTATTTTTTAAATTACGGTAATCGTTTAGCGTCAATATAATCAATAAGCGATCGGTTATTAACATCAATTTGAGAACCTTCTTTGAAGAGGGTTTCGAAATACCGGACTATATTTCGACTTCCCTTCACTCCGTTAGGCTGCGCTCTCCGTAGGAGTCCTTCGGACAATATGACGTCAGTATGAGCGTGCCTCCCAAAGGGATGCCTATGGCAAAAGGCATACCTGCGGTGCAATGAAGCCCAATTTAACTCGGGAGAATGTAGTTTTCCGAAGGAATCCCTTTGGGAGAAGACTTATTTATTAGTTCTTCAAAGCCCTCCACAAAGTCTATTTAAAATTTTGAGAGCTTTAATTATTCGTAATCTTTGAACTTACAGTTATCAATCCACGTTAAATAGTTTTTACTTTGTTAAAATAAATAATTCGTTATTTTTGTTAACCATAATATTTAAGTACTCTGCTAAGTAATTTTAGTGTTTGTAATTTCGAACAAGATTCTATTTATGCGATATCTATTAATTTTTATTCTGCCGGTTTTCTTCTTTGCCTGCTCAAGCACCTCGCAGGTTAGCAGCGATTCACAACAAACAACATCAGATCAATCCGACAAGGAAGAACTTTACTGGAGCAGAGTTGATAGTGCCAAAATGCAGTTTGCCGAAACTGATGTTCAATTTATGACGAGAATGATTGGCCACCATGCCCAAGCACTGGTAATGTCGCGCCTGGCCCCGGAAAATGGTGCCAGCCCCCAAGTGCAAACCTTGGCTTCACGCATTATTAATGGCCAACAAGATGAAATTAAAACCATGCAGCAATGGCTGAAAGAGCGCAATCAACCCACGGTAGATCTGCAGATTGACGGTCTACTGCTTATGATTAACGGAATGCGCTCCGGCCATATGGATATGGTGGGCATGCTCAGCCAAAAACAGTTGGAAGAGCTTTCACGCGCACAAGGAAAACAATTTGACCGGTTATTCCTCAAATACATGATTGCCCATCATCAGGGCGCTGTGGTGATGGTTGACAATCTCATAAAAACTGAAAATGGCGCACGTGAAGAGGCCGCTTTCCGGCTGGCTTCCGGTATTAATGCCGACCAACAAACCGAAATTGCCCGCATGCAACGCATGCTTAACAATGTTAAATCTACTTTGCAGTAAGGATATAATTATAAACGCTTATTACAACTATCACTCTTCAATACAACTATCATGAAAAAAACTTCGAATACTTCTCCTCATCCTACAAACCCACTCTTTAAAGGTGTTTCTTGGCTATTTTGTGCTGTGTTTATCATGGCCGTGGCTTATGCTTGCGGGCCTACATCAGAGGTTCAGCAGCAACAATACGACACCGGCATTGCGCCCCAATCGTTAAGCCAGGCCCAGCCACCCAGTCCGGATCCACGCGTTGGGCTCTCTGCCGGTTTATTTGACGCCGGAGAAGCCACCTGGAATCTTAATAAAGTTTCATCTAAGCAGCCTCCGGAAGATTTTGTGGGCAAAACCAATTCCGACCTTGCCTTTAAAGGAAAGTATGCCATCCAGGGGAATTATAATGGCATTATGGTATGGGATGTTTCAACACCCTCTGACCCGCAATTGGTTACCGAATACGTGTGCCCTGCATCACAAAGTGATGTTTCGGTATATGGTGATCTGTTATTCATTTCGGGTGAAGGACTCGGCGGCCGGCTCGACTGCGGCACCGAAGGCGTAGAAGGACCAGTAAGTGATAAACGGCTTCGCGGCATCCGCATTTTTGATATCAGCGACATCAAAAACCCTGAGTATATTTCTAATGTGCAAACCTGCCGCGGCTCGCACACGCACTCTCTGCTCACCGACGGCAACGATCCCGACAACATCTATGTATATGTTTCCGGCTCAGCGACCGTGCGCTCTAACGAAGAACTTCCAGGCTGTTCGGATGTACGCCCTTCTGAGGATCCCAATTCAGCGCTCTTTCGTATTGAAGTGATTCAAGTACCACTTGATAATCCCCAGGCATCAAAAATTGTTAGTTCACCCCGTATTTTTGAAAACCTTACCGAAGCCCCGACACACGGGCAATCGCCGGCCGACAAAGCGCGTGTTGAGGAAGCACGAAAAAAGGGCAAATTTATTGTAGAAATTCAGGGCACATCCAATGTACTTCCAGACCGCTTTGTACAGCAGCTGTTTAGCCGACGGGTTGAAGGAGAGCCCACAGCCGAAGACAGCGCAGCCCTGCGTAAAGATCTTCCACAAATTATTGAGCGCATGATTGGCAGCGGAAATGACGGAGAGGGTAATGAACAACAAGTTCAGCGCGGTCCCGACCAATGTCACGATATTACGCTGTATCCGGCAATGGGCTTAGCCGGCGGTGCTTGCGAAGGATATGGCCTGCTCTTGGATATTTCTGATCCGGCCAACCCTTCTCGCCTTGCTGCCGTTGCCGATTCCAATTTTTCATACTGGCATTCAGCTACTTTCAGCAATGATGCCAAAAAGGTACTCTTTACCGACGAATGGGGCGGCGGCGGACAGCCCAAGTGTCGCGAGTCTGACCCAAAAGAATGGGGAGCCAATGCTATTTTTGCTATCAATGACGGAAATGAAATGGAATTTAAGAGCTATTATAAATTACCCGCCGTTCAAACCCCGGAGGAAAACTGTGTAGCACATAACGGATCACTTATTCCCGTTCCGGGCCGTGATATTATGGTACAAGCTTGGTACCAGGGCGGTATTTCCATCTTTGACTGGACCAATCCCGAGCAACCGGTTGAAATTGCGTTCCACGATCGCGGGCCGGTCGACTCCACCCAAATGCAAATGGGCGGAAGCTGGTCGGTATACTGGTATAATGGTAAAATTGTGAGCTCCGAGATTGCACGCGGACTGGATGTTTTTGAACTGGAAGCCAACCCGCTTCTCACCGAGCACGAAATTGCAGCAGCTAATACCGTTGAGTTCGACCAACTCAACCCACAAGATCAGCCACATTACAGCTGGCCCGCAAGCTTTGCGTTGGCACACGCCTATGTCGATCAACTTGACCGCGACCGGGAAATGGCTGAAGAAAATATCAGTACCATTCGTCAAAATCTGCTTCGTGCTGAAAATTCTACCGGAGCCGACCAAGCCGACATGCTCAATGATATTGCAGACGATCTGAATGATGAAATGGAGCGTTCTTCTAATCCCGATAAGGTAGAAAAATTAGCCGATACGCTACGCGAACTTTCAACCAATCCCTGAAAAGGCACGGGAACTTTTTAATCAATGAAGGCTTTATAGAATTGAAGTTAAGTTAAGTCGCTTCCACTTTTGGTGGAGCGATACACTGCCTCTATTGAGCCTTTTTAATTTAAGTGAAGTTATTTTTTGATCCATGGGTAAACTAAAGAACATAACCAAAATGGATTATGCCGACCAGGATCTGCACGGCTATTACGTACGCATCCAGCGGGATGGTAAAAAGCACGCCAAATTTTTCTCGGCCGATAAAAGTGGTAGTATGGATGAGGCGCTGGCACAGGCCATCAGCTACCGGGACTCTATTATTGACCGGTGGAAACAGTACTGCGGCGACAAAGATGAAACCATACAGTATCAAACCACTAATACCGGGTATCCCGGTATTTCAATTACCAAAAGCGACGGATATCCCGAACTGGAAATAAATCTCCGTGAAGAAGACGGTAAACACATTGGCCGCACCCTGCGATTGCCGCCTAAAGACAGCCCAAAGTACGAAAAGGTATTCCAGCAAAAATTTAATGAGGCTAAAGAAATGGTGGATACCTACAATCGCAAGCGGTTTGGCGGGCGATGGCATCAATACAAAAAAAGGAAAGAACTTATTAGCTAATCTTTTCTCGGCTCTTTTTACTTTTTTCTCATCTGTATATCCGTTCTTTACGTATAGCTTTATACCAGTATTTTGGGAATATTATGGGTATGGCAAAAAACGCTTTTGTAACCGGTGGCACTGGCTTTATTGGTACCACGCTTATTAACAAACTCGTTAATAACGGGTGGCAGGTAACCGCACTTTATCGCGAATCTTCCACACGCGCTCCGCTTAACAATTTATCCATCACCTGGGTGAAAGGCTCGGTCACCAACCGCGAATCTCTCATCAACGCTATTCCGGAAGATTGCGATGTGGTTTTTCACCTGGCCGGCGATACGAATTTATGGTCGAAATATAACCCGCGCCAAACAGCTGTTAACGTTGAGGGAACCGAAAACACAGTAGGTGCATCAGTCAGAAATAATGTGCGTGTTTTTATTCATACCTCCAGTGTAGCCGCCTGGGGTGATATATCGGGCACGGTGAGCGAGGAAACCCCGCAACAGGGTGGAGGTTCATGGATTAATTACGAGCGCACCAAATGGGCCGGGGAGCGTGAGGCCTTAAAGGGACAAAATGATGGGATGCGCGTGGTTATTTTAAATCCCGCAAATGTTATCGGTCCGCATGATAAAAATAACTGGGGCCGCCTGTTTTTTGCCCTCCGCGATAACAAGCTTCCCTTTATTGCCGATGGCAGCGTAAGTATCACCCATGTTGGTGCGGTGGCAGATGCTCATTTGGCTGCCGCAGAATGTGGACAATCCGGTGAACGTTACATTTTAGGGGGCGAATACCACCCGTTTCCCCAGTTTGTGCGCTGCATCAATAATGTCTCGAATGCAAATAATATGCCGGTGACAATTCCCGCTTTTTTATTCCGGGGCATTGCGCGGGTCTCAACCGGTTTTGCAACCTTAACAAATAATGAGCCGGCCGTTACGCCCGAGCTGGCTAAATTGATGACCCGAAAAGATGTATCTTACTCAAGCCAAAAGGCCATAAAAGAGCTTGATTACACAATTCCCCCCATGCAAAAATCAGTACAGGATTGCTATTCATGGTTAAATAAAGAAGGATTGATTTAACTGTTTTTTATATCTAAATGAAGATGTATTAGTCCACTCAACGCCCTATTTTCAATCTGATAAAAATTCGTTGTGTTTTATACTTGATAACAACATCTTTTTAATAGCTTCATTGATTAGCAGGCCAAAAATAGCTGCACTTCTATGACCATCAGTATTATTATTCCAACCTATAATGAGCAGGATACTATCTCTGAATTGCTATGTTACCTGAAGAAACACAGTTGCGGTAAAAGCGTTGAGATTATTGTTGTTGATGGGGGAAGCCATGATAATACCATGATTAAAGCCGAAGAAGCCGGAGTCATCTGCTTTGAATCGGTGCAAAAGAGACGGAGCGCCCAGATGAATGCCGGTGCAAAACGAGCAAGCGGCGATATTCTCTATTTTGTACATGCCGACTCTACCCCTCCCCCCACTTTTATTGCTGATATTAAAACAGCTGTTGAAGGCGGTCATCCGGCGGGCTGTTTTCGATTTCAGTTTAACTCCGATCACCCGCTGCTTAAAATAAATGCCTACTGCACCCGCTTTGACCGGATTATGTGCCGCGGCGGCGATCAAACACTGTACATTACTAAATCACTTTTCAACCGGCTTGGAGGTTACAAGGATGATTTTATCATCATGGAAGACTATGATCTGATCGAACGCATCCAAAATAAAGCATCCTTTAAAATCATTCCTAAAAATGTAATTATTTCTGCACGCAAGTACGAACAGAACAATTACCTGAAAGTACAGGCCGCAAATTTTGTCGTATTTATGATGTATTTTTGGGGGTGCTCTCAGGAAAAGCTCCATAATACCTACGCGCAATTGCTTTCCTTACCGAAGTTTTAAAAAAATTTGGGGTTTCTTTTAGAAGACTTTAGAAAACCCAACTTGTGGAACTTTCATATCCCTGATTTGCGGGTTGTGACAATTTCCTCCGATTCTTAGTTGGGGAGATTGCCGCGTCGCTCATTACATTCGCTTCTCGCAATGACAGTTACGTAGATGGTGTCCCGGGTTAAAATTTAAAAAACCTGCCATCACGAGTCCCGATTTTTCGGGACGTGGCGATCTCCTGCCGTTGATTATGGCCACATTTCCGTTAGGTAATTGACCCTTCCGAAGGAATACCTTGGGAAAAAGTGACTCCTTCGGAACCGCTCTCTTCATTCGCTTCGTACGTGCCGAAGGCATCCCTTCGGGTCTATGACAGTAGGGTTTTACAAAGGTCTCAATGTACTTCGCCCCGATATAGTTAATTTCCCTATTGAGCCGTTATAGTGTATCTTATTCTCCTATCCAAAAAAATTAAGAGATTACAAATTATTGATTTCGTATGAATAACGGTGATAAATCACTGCTGCATCGTTACATCCCTGCCACCGACTGGCTGGGGGATTATACTTCTTCATATCTGAAAAAAGACCTACGTGCCGGCTTGACGGTAGGAATATTGCTTATTCCCCAAAGTATGGCCTATGCTTTGCTGGCAGGCCTGCCGCCTGTTTATGGGCTGTATGCGTCTATTGTACCGTTGGTAATATATGCCGTATTTGGCACCTCCCGTCAGCTTGCCATAGGCCCTGTGGCCATCATTTCTATTTTGATTGCCTCCGGCATCGGCAGCTTGGCTTCACCCGAAAGCGCCCGCTATATTGGTTTGGTTTTGGTCACCGCTTTTTTTGTAGGCGTTGTCCAATTTCTTATGGGAATCTTCAGGCTGGGATTCCTGATGAATTTTATTTCCAAACCGGTCATAAGCGGCTTCACCTCGGCCGCCGCCTTCATCATTGGCTTTAGTCAGGCGGGCAACTTGCTGGGCATTGATATTGAGCGTAGCAAGTATGTATATCGGGTAGTGCAAGATATCATTGCTAAAATTCATCTCGTTCATACGCCCACCCTCATACTCGGAATTGCAGCCATTCTGTTCATCTTTCTGCTAAAATATTGGAAGCCGAAGCTTCCTGCCCAGCTTATTTGCGTGATACTGGCTATTGCGGCAGTCTGGTGGTTTGCATTAGGTCAGCTCGGGGTTGATATTGTTGGAAGTGTAAAGCAGGGATATCCCATACCTGAACTCCCGTCTCTTGCCTCGGCACCCTATTGGAAATTAATGCCTGTGATACTGGTCGTTGCATTTTTAGGATTTACCCAATCCATTGCACTGGCCAAAGCGATGGTACGCAAAAATCCCGATTATAACGTCGATTCCAACCAAGAACTGTTCAGCATCGGCCTTGCCAATATGGTTGGATCCGTATTCCACGCTTATCCGGTGGCCGGCAGTTTTTCCCGAACGGTGGTAAATGACCAAAATAAAGCGAAAACTACCGTCTCCCTGCTTGTCTGTGCTATCCTGGTTACAGTAACGGTACTATTTTTGACTCCTTTAATTTTCTACTTACCACAAGCAGTATTGGCGGCTATCATCATTACGGCCGTGCCCGGACTGGTGGAGATAAAAGAAGCCAAATTTCTCTGGAAGATTCGCAAGCCTGAGTTTATACTGATGATGATTACGTTTGTTGCTACTCTCGGCTTGGGTATTTTAGAGGGAATCGGGATAGGGGTGCTTATTTCACTCGGCATTGTCATCCATCGAAGCAGCTATCCCAATATTGTAATGCTGGGCCGGCTACCCGACACGGAACATTACCGCGATTTGGAGCGCCATCCGGAAGGCCTCACTCAAACCGACACCATTATTGTTCGGGTTGATGCTTCCCTTTACTTTGCAAACATCCCCTATATGAAAGAAAAACTTGAAGAGCTGGAAACCAAAAGCGGCAAAAATCTAAAGCAGGTTATTATAGATGCCATCGGCATTAATAAAGTCGATTCCAGCGCACTGCACGCCCTCAGGGAAATTGTGGATGAATATGAAAAGCGTGATATTGATGTGATTTTTGCAAGAGTTAAAGGACCGGTTAGAGACCTTTTAAAACGTTCGGGTTTAGAAGATACCGTAGGCCCCGAGCAGTTTTACCTGGATATATCCAAGGCGGTAGATAGCCTTGATAATGAAGGAGAAGAAGAATCTCACCTTTCCAATAAAAAATAGTTTTTATGTTGATTTATAATCAAAATAACAACACGGTAAATTCGGTTTTCACCACTTAACGTTCATCACATTTGTATCTAAATTTTTGCAAAAAATCCCTTATTTTAAAGATTCTTTTAAAATAGAAGGCGATCATTTTAAGCTTCCCTTTCAATTTTATTGTAAACCACTTTAAGGCAAAATGAAATCCATTTACCCAACATACGATGTTATTGTGGTTGGCGCGGGACACGCCGGCAGCGAAGCAGCCGGGGCTGCAGCCCAAATGGGAGCCAAAACGCTGCTGATTACCATGAACTTAGATGCCATTGCAAAGATGTCATGCAATCCGGCTATGGGAGGAGTGGCTAAAGGACAACTTGTTCGGGAAATTGATGCCCTGGGCGGACTTTCAGGCATTGTGGCTGATCAAAGCGGGGTTCAATTTCGCATGCTTAACACCAGTAAAGGACCCGCCATGTGGAGCCCCCGCTGCCAGAGTGATCGTGCGCTGTACTCAAAGAAAATGCGCGAACAGCTTGAGCAAAAAAAGAATCTCTATTTTCGCCAAGATAATGTAGTAGACCTTATCACCGACACAGACGGAACGCGCGTGCTGGGTGTAAAAACACAAACCGGGCAATCCTTTCGGGCGCAATCAGTTATACTTACTACAGGAACCTTTGGAAATGGGTTAATTCATATCGGAGAAAGTCAATTTGGCGGCGGTCGATCCGGGGAGCGTGCATCTGTTGGTATTTCGGCTGCGCTCGAAAAGCTTGATTTTGAAGTGGGTCGCCTTAAAACCGGTACCCCTCCGCGCATTGACGGCCGATCGGTAAATTACGACCCGCTCGATATTCAATTTGGGGATGAAGCCCCCAGCCCCTTTTCATTTCTGACCGATGAGCTCCCCTCCAAAGAAAAACAACTTACGTGCTGGATAGGCTACACCAATACCGAAGTGCATGATATGCTGCGTACCGGCTTTGACCGAAGCCCCATGTTCAACGGCCGTATTGATTCAGTGGGCCCGCGCTATTGCCCGAGCATTGAAGATAAAATTGATCGCTTTTCGGATAAAGATGAACACCAGCTGTTCCTTGAACCCGAGGGATGGAATACCTACGAAATGTATCTCAACGGTTTTTCAACTTCGTTGCCCGAGGATGTACAGTACAAAGCCCTTCAAACTATCCCCGGATTTGAAGATGCAGTGATGCTGCGCCCGGGCTATGCTATTGAATATGATTATTTTCCCCCGCACCAAATTCAGCGCAGCATGGAAACTAAAACTGTAAGCGGCCTGTTCTTTGCAGGACAAATTAACGGAACCACCGGTTATGAAGAAGCAGCCTGCCAGGGACTCATGGCCGGCATAAATGCCGCACAGTATATAAGCAGTGATGAACCATTTATACTAAAACGCTCGGAAGCATATATTGGCGTGCTTATTGATGATCTCATCACCAAAGGCACCGAAGAACCCTACCGCATGTTCACCTCAAGAGCCGAACATCGTATTTTGCTGCGGCAAGATAATGCCGATCTAAGACTTACAGAGCTGGGACATAAAATAGGGCTCGCCTCTAAGGAGCGCCTGGAACGCATGACTCAAAAGAAGAATGAGATCAATGCTCTCCATGATTTGCTAGCTGATTATACCGTGTATCCCGAAAAGATGGATCCTATGCTTTTAGAACAGGATACCACCGTTCTTTCTCAGCCGGTTAAAGCAAAGACATTGATTCCTCGTCCGCAACTTTCTATTTATAACTTACTGCATGCCGATGAGGAATTGCACCGGCAAACGCAGGACATCACCCGTAACGAGGATGTATTAGACCAGGTTGAGATACAGATAAAATATGCCGGCTATATTAAGAAAGAATTTAAAATGGTTGAAGAAATGAGCGAGAAAGAAGAAATGCCCATCCCTCAATCGCTTAATTTTGATAAAATAAACAGCCTTTCCACCGAAGGCCAGCAAAAACTCGACCATGTGCGTCCGGAAACCATTGGCCAAGCCAGCCGTATAAGCGGCGTATCCCCCAGTGATGTGGCCATATTGATGGTTTACTTAAAGAACTAAACCCTGTTTCACGTGAAACACCACATTACACGCCAATCTGTTTCACGTGAAACATTTGAATCTGTCGCTGCCCTCTTTCGAGAGCACGAGACTTCTTTGAATACTTATCTGGACCAGCTTCTATGGTGGAATGAGCGAATAAACTTAGTGAGTCGTAACGTTTCACGTGAAACAGTTGTCAACCATATTCATCATTCCCTCTTGCTTTCACAACTTGAATGCTTTCAAAAAGCCGAGGTAATAGTTGACGCCGGTACGGGCGGCGGGTTGCCGGGATTACCGTTGGCTTTAACGCATCCGGGAAAAACTTTTTTGCTAAACGATATCATATCAAAAAAGGTGCTTACGCTGAAGCAAATGATTAAGAAAACCGGCGTGTCTAACACTGCTACCAATGATGGATCTGTGGAAAACCTTGAGATTGAACATCCTTTTTTGTTGATCTCAAAACATGCGTTTAAAATCAATGATCTATTTCAATTCACCAAGCATCTCCCCTGGACTCACCTCGTTTTTTATAAGGGAGCTGACTTTGAACATGAACTGAATGGAATTGAAACACCGCTCAAAGTTACATGCCATGAGCTCTACAAAAACAGTAAAGAATCGTTTTTTAAGGATAAATCCATTATAATCATTAGCAGAAGGTGATGCTACCGGGGTGGGAGCATGTTTTTTTTATTTTAAAGCACGGCTAAACCAATAATCATGAACAGTTCTGAGCGCAGGCTGAAGCTCATTCTCTTACTTCAACAATCTACTAACCGTTTGACTGTCAATGACTTATCCGACAAATTTAATATAAGCAGGCGCACCGTGTTTCGTGATTTTAACGCCTTGTCGGAGCTTAATGTGCCGGTGACCTGGGACAAGTACAAAGGATATGGCATCATGCAGGGTTATAGCATCCCCCCATTGATGTTCACAACGCACGAGCTTGCTACTATCATGGTAGGACTAAATTTTGTAAAATCTCAGATTGATAAAACCATGGTGGAAGATGCCGAGGGCGTGGAGCTCAAAATAAAGGAGGCCCTGCCCGATGATCTGCTTTCTTTTTTAGAGTCTCTCGAAAAACGGACTGTAGTAGATCCCTATCATCATTACGGTCCCGAAAAAATGGAAGGCGGGAATTGGTATCAAATAAGCAACGCTATTTCTAAAAATAAATCGATCCGATTCCAATATCGTCCAAAAACCAATGACAAAAAACAGCAGCGCGAAATTGATCCGTATCTTTTGGTTTTTTATCGCGATCACTGGAACGTAATCGGTTTTTCTCACAAAAGAGAAGACATTCGGAATTTTGTGCTCGATCACATGTCTGAAATTGAAATTTTGGAGCAAACATTTGTTCCTTACGGTAAGATTGATCCAGAAGCGCTTATCTTTCGATCTGACGAATCTTCCCATCAAATAGAGTTAGATGTACAGGCATCGGTATTAAGGCGTTTTGAGGCCAACCTGCCGGCTAAAATAATTAAGAAAAAAGAGAAAAATCCTAATTTATTTCATATCAATTTTGTGTTTGACAACCTGGATTTCATCAACGAGTGGCTGCTGCAATTTCCTAAAACCGTACATATTTTAGGTCCGGATGCTCTGATAGAAAAAAGAAATAACCTGCTGGAAAAAATGATAGAAAAACAATACTAAAAAAAAAGACCAGCCTGTAAGTCAGCTGATCTCAAAAACAAAATGCTATTTTTTATACCTTATTCTTGAAATCCCACATCTTCTTCGCATGTAGCTTCTTCTGCTACATAGTCTCTATCATCTGTATAGAGCTTTAAACATGTTCCTTTGTCAAGCTGCTTTTTAACAGAACGAGCAAAGCCGTATCCACTGCCTCTACGCATCTTATATCCAGGGTCGAATAATCTGCTACTTAAAGTTTAAAAGTATTTTTGGCGTATTCTTGTAAATTAGATGTCGCAAATTATCTAAACAAAAAAAGCCACCCTATACAGAGTGGCTTTTTTCTTAAAATATATTGTGTTGATGAATCAGACGGTATCACCTTCTTCTTCATTCACCACGCGGGTGATTGCCGCTATTTGTTGATCACCGTCAAGCCGCATCAGGCGAACGCCCTGCGTATTGCGACCCATCGTGCGGATGTCGCCGCAATTCATGCGAATCACCTTGCCGCCTTCGGTAATGACCATAAGATCATCTTTGTCGGAAACTTCTTTAAGGGCAATAAGTTCACCGGTTTTTTTGGTAACCTTAAGCGTAATGACTCCTTTACCGCCGCGACTCTGCTCGCGATAATCTTCCACCAACGAGCGTTTACCGTAGCCACGTTCGGAGATGGCCAGCACCGTGGCTTCATGCGTATTTTTGATGACCACCATATCCACCAGCTCATTATCCTTGCCCATGGTCATCCCTTTAACGCCCGCGGTGTTTCGGCCCATATCGCGAACGTCATTTTCGTTAAACCGAATGGCACGCCCTTTTTTATTGGCCAGCAAAATACTACTTTCACCGTCCGTCAGCGCCGCACCCAGCAGGGCATCTTCATCATTAATGTTGATCGCAATGATACCGTTACTCCGCGGACGACTATAGGCTTCGAGGGTCGTCTTTTTAACCTTCCCTTCACGCGTAGCCATAATTAATGAATGATTGTTGATGTACTCTTCATCATCCAGGGTTTTAACCGGTACAAATGTTTTGATTGAATCGTCTTTATCAATCTCAATAAGATTGACGATTGCACGTCCGCGAGAAAGGCGCGAACCTTCGGGAATTTCGTACACTTTTAGCCAGTAGCATTGCCCTTTCTCGGTAAGGAACAGAATATAATTGTGGTTTGTAGCTACAAACAAGTGTTCTACATATTCTTCATCTTTAGTCGTTGTTCCTTTCATTCCTTTGCCCCCGCGCTTCTGGCGGCGGTATCCGCTTACCGGCATACGCTTGATGTAGCCTTTGTTGGATATAGTCACAACCACATCCTCATCGGCAATCATGTCCTCCACGCTAAAGTCATCCGCCGAATGAATCACTTCCGTGCGGCGTTCATCGCCGTATCGGTCTTGTATGTGACGCACTTCTTCTTTGATGATCGCTGTTTGTTTCTCGCGATTGGATAGAATATGTCGGAAGCCTGAAATTTTTTCAACAATTTCGCCGTATTCCAGATCAATCTTTCCGCGTTCCAGTCCCGTTAATTTTTGCAGGCGTATATCAAGAATCGCTTTGGCCTGAATATCAGTAAGCGCAAATTTTCGTCGCAGTGATTCGTTAGCTTCCTGTGGACTGTCCGATGAACGAATAGTGCTAATCACTTCATCCAGATTATCGAGCGCAATTTTAAGCCCTTCGATAATATGCGCCCGTGCTTCGGCCTGCTCTAAATCATAAATGGTGCGGCGAATGATAACTTCTACGCGATGCTCAACAAAATGGTGGATGAGTTCTTTGAGCCCCATCACCTTCGGACGCCCCTGAACCAGTGCGAGACTAATCACCCCAAACGTTTTCTGCATTTGGGTCCATTTGTATAGTTGATTTAATACGACGCCGGGATTGGCATTTCGTTTGAGCACGATCACAATACGCATGCCGTCACGGTCCGACTCATCCCGCATTTTAGAAATTTGATCAATTTTCTCATTACTCACCAACCGCGCTATTTTCTCAATGAGCGTGGTTTTGTTCACCTGATAAGGTATTTCGGTAACAACAATCTGCTCGCGGTTGCCGCGAATCTCTTCAACCGTAGCCCGGGCCCGCATGGTAATTTTTCCGCGACCGGTTTCATAGGCTTCCTTAACGCCGTCGTATCCATAAATGATACCGCCGGTGGGAAAATCGGGAGCGGTGATATGCTCCATCAATTCTTTCAGTTCAATATCCGTATTATCCAGATAAGCGCAGACCCCGTCAATAACTTCTGTAATATTATGCGGAGCCATATTCGTTGACATGCCCACGGCAATACCCGAGGAGCCGTTGATAAGCAGGTTCGGCAGCATGCTGGGAAGCACCGTCGGTTCCTGGAGGGTATCATCAAAGTTCGACTGATAATCTACCGTCTCCTTATTAATATCAGTCAGCATTTCTTCGGCAATACGATCCATGCGCGTTTCGGTATATCGCATGGCCGCCGCCGAGTCACCGTCAATGGAACCAAAGTTACCCTGCCCGTCAACCAGCGGGTAGCGAAGCGAAAAGTCTTGCACCATACGCACAATGGAATCATACACGGCCGAGTCGCCATGCGGGTGATATTTACCAAGTACTTCACCCACAATACGGGCACTTTTCTTATAATTTCTGTTGTGTCGCATCCCCAAATCGCTCATGCCATAAAGTATGCGCCGGTGGACCGGTTTAAGTCCGTCCCGTACATCGGGCAGTGCCCGCGAAACGATAACCGACATCGAATAATCGATATAGGATGATTGCATTTCGTCTTCAATTGAAAGGGGTATGATCTTTTCTCTTGCCATTTAAAGAATGTTCTTGGGTTAACTTAGTGGTTAGTAAGTACGGGCAGTATCTATATAAGTGCTATTATCGTCTAAATATCGATGTTTGCATACTTGGCGTTGCGCTCAATGAATTCCCGGCGGGGTTTAACTTCGCCGCCCATCAGCGTTGAAAATAATTTATCGGCCGCGAAGGCATTTTCCACAGTTACTTGGCGCAGCGTGCGCGTTTCAGGGTCCATCGTTGTTTCCCACAGCTGCCCGGGGTTCATTTCACCGAGACCTTTATATCGTGAAACATCTACTTTTTTGCGACTGCTTTTTAAATCTTTGATTATTTTATCGCGCGTTTCCGTATCCCAGGCATACTCAATATTATCGCCGGTGTAGGAAATACGAAAAAGCGGTGGCGTGGCGATGTAAATATGGCCGCCCTCAATAAGCGGTTTCATGTAGCGGTAAAAGAAGGTGAGCAATAGCGTACGGATGTGTGATCCATCCACATCAGCATCGGTCATCACAATAATTTTATGATATCGTAAATCCTTGAGCTCAAAATCTTCCTCGGCATGGCCCACACCGGCCCCGAGTGCGGTAATCATAGCCTGAATTTCGTTATTTTCGAGAATGCGATTGATCTTCGCTTTTTCCACATTAAGAATCTTTCCGCGCAGGGGTAAAATTGCCTGGAAACTTCTGTTGCGGCCCATTTTTGCCGAGCCGCCGGCCGAATCACCCTCAACCAAATAGATTTCACAATGCTCGGGATCGTTAATAGAGCAATCCGCCAGCTTACCGGGCAGTCCGCCGCCACTCATGGCGCTTTTACGCTGAATAAGTTTCTTGGCTTTTCGTGCCGCCTGCCGGGCCTCGGCAGCCAGCACAACTTTTTTAATGATTTTTTTGGCCGTTTTGGGGTTCTGCTCCAGATAGTCTTTCAACTTTTCATATACAATAACCTCTACTGCACTTTGTACCTCCGAGTTGCCCAGCTTCGTTTTGGTTTGGCCCTCAAACTGCGGCTCCGGCACTTTTACATTCAGCACGGCCGTCATCCCCTCCCGAAAATCTTCGCCGCGTATTTTTACCTTTGTCTTCAGCAGATTGTTATTGTCGGCGTACGATTTCATGCCACGGGTCAAGGCACGCCGAAACCCCGAAATATGCGATCCGCCTTCGCGCGTATTAATGTTATTAACGTACGAGTGCACATTGGTAGAATAGCCTGCATTATAGCTGATGGCCAGCTCCACCGGTACATCTTCCACTTCACCACTTATATACATCGGCTCGCTCATGAGCATATCGCGACTTTCATCAAGATATCGAACAAAATCTTTTACGCCACCTTCGTAATGATAGGTTTCTTTAATTTCTTCGTCCTCACGTTTGTCTTCAAGGGTGATGGTAATGTTAGGATTAAGAAACGCCAGTTCCCGCATCCGGTCGGCAATAATATTGAACTTAAACTCTCTTGTCTGTTTAAAAATCGTCTCATCCGGGGTGAAGGTAATGAGGGTGCCTGTTTTATCTGTTTTCCCTTTTACCTTGAGGGGCTGAACGGTTTTGCCGTACTCAAATTCCATCACATGAATTTCGCCGTCACGGTGAACTTCTGCATAGAAGTGCGATGACAAGCCATTTACACAACTGACACCCACCCCGTGCAGCCCGCCAGAAACCTTGTAGCTGTCTTTATCAAACTTACCCCCGGCGTGCAATTTAGTAAGTACCACCTCTACGGCCGGCAACTTAATTTTGGGATGCTCGTCCACTGGAATACCGCGACCATTATCCATGATGGTCATGGAGCCGTTTTCATTAATAGTGGCATGAATTTCGTCGCAATAACCGGCCAGTGCCTCGTCAATTGAATTGTCAATCACCTCGTTGATAAGATGGTGCAACCCGCGCTGACCCGTATCTCCAATATACATGGCGGGACGCTTTCGAACCGCCTCTAAACCTTCAAGAACCTGGATGTTTTCTGCCTTGTAATCAGAACCTGATTTTTTTGCCATAAATACTGTGTGAGTAGGGTTTTAAATAATGATGAAGACGCCTGAAAATAGGGTATTACAAAGCAAAATCAAAGTAAGGCACCCCCTTTCATTAAATAAAAAAGATGGTGGATATGCAAAGGATTATCACCAAAAAGAAAATCCTCAAAATCATAACAAAACCACGCTGTTTTCGAAGAGTAAAGGTGATGTGGAAAATTTAGAAAACAAAGATTGATTCTTTTTGGCATTAACCCTATTTTTGCGGTCTATCAACGAAACAGCTCAACCAATTTATTTCTGATACAATGGCACGCGTAGATGACATTACCGGGAAAGGCGCCATGAACGGCTACCGCTCCTCAAAATCAAACAATAAGACGAAGCATAAATTTCAGCAGAACCTGCAGAAGAAAAAGTTTTATATTCCCGAAGATGATAAGTGGGTTACGCTAAAGGTTTCTACAAATACGCTTCGTACTATTAACAAGAAGGGAATTAGTGCCGTATTGAAGAAAGCCCGTAAAAACGGAACGTTACAAAAAGATATTTAAGCATTATGGCTAAAGGAAACAGAATTCAAGTTATTTTAGAATGTACCGAAAAGCCGGGATCATCGCGGTATCATACCACGAAAAACCGCCGAAATACGCCCGACCGATTGGAAATGAAAAAGTACAATCCGGTACTCAGAAAACACACGGTTCACAAAGAAATTAAATAGAGGTATTACCCATGGCGAAGAAAAAAGTATTTGGCAGCGAAGGCCAGCCGCAAAATGCCAACGACGGAAAAATGGCAAAAGTCATCATTTCTACCAAGCTGGGCAACAATAAGTTTGCCTATAAAGAAGCAATGATTAGGCAGAATGATGTGAAAGATTATATCAGCGAGAATAAGTCGTAAGCTTTTCGGTTTACGGCTTGCAGGTTGCATTCGATTGTTCGGATGGAGCCTTTTTTTTTGATTATATTTTATTTTATAACAACCACTAAAACCCGCGCACATGGCACTAAAAGATCAAATTTTAGCAGATCTCAAAACCGCGATGAAGCAAAAGCAGAAAGATCGTCTGCGGGTACTGCGTTCGCTTAAAGCCAAGCTGCTTGAAAAAGAAATAAGCGAGCGCGAAGGGGGCGAAGCCGAAATAAGCGATGAGCAAACGACCGAAGTGTTGATGAAGGCGGCCAAGCAACGAAAGGAATCTATTGAGCAGTTTGAAAATGGCGACCGCCCTGACCTGGTGGAAAAGGAGCAGTACGAACTGGAAATTATTGAATCGTACCTGCCGGAAATGCTTTCGGAAGAAGAAATACGCAACGTGGCCCGCCAAAAAATTGATGAATCCGGCGCCAAAGACCTCTCCGACATGGGGCGTGTAATGGGCCTGATGATGCAGGAGCTGAAAGGTAAGGCGGAAGGATCTAAGGTAAGCAAAGTGGTTAAAGAGGAACTCAGTTGATGCCAATGCAATGAACCTTCTCGATTTTTTAATTCTTATTCCCATTTTATACTTCTGCTACCAGGGTGCGCGTAACGGATTAATTGGAGAGGTGCTGGGCATTGCCGGCATTATTCTGGGCGTGTTTTTTACCTTTCATTATATGGATGAGGTGGCCGATTATATTCGTCCGCTTTTTGAGGGCGACCCGAATTACCTCCCGTTTGTGGCCGGAGCTATCATTTTTTTCGGGGTGATGATTGCCGTTAAAGTTATTGCCGTATCGTTACGCCGTTTCCTGGAAGCCATTAAACTCAGCGCCTTTAACCGTATTTTTGGGTTTTTCTTTGGCCTGCTGAAAGGCGGAATCATCGTGAGCGCACTGCTATTACTGCTGGCAGGCTTTAATCAACCCTCACAGCAATCACGTGAAGAATCATCCACCTATTCATATGTTATTTATCTGGCACCCTGGGCCTACAATGCTGTGGCTACCGAGAATTTTTCGCGCACCATACAGGGTACGCTCAACGAGTACAATCCCATAGAAAACTTCCCCATCACCGAAAAATAGTTTCCCATTATATATGTCGTTTTTACCCCTCGAAGAACAGCTTGAAGTCATTCGCCGCGGCACCACCGAAATTGTGCCCGAAAACGAACTGATTGAAAAGATTAAGCATTCCCGCAAAACCGATACGCCGCTAAAGATTAAGCTGGGCTGCGACCCCACCCGCCCGGATCTGCATTTGGGGCATTCGGTTATTTTACGCAAGCTGCGGCAGTTCCAGGATTTAGGTCACGAGGCCATTCTCATTATTGGTGATTTTACTGCGCTCATTGGCGACCCCACCGGACAGAATAAAACACGCCCCGCCCTCACCGAAGCAGAAATAAAAGAAAATGCCCAAACCTACCTCGACCAGGCCACCACCATCTTGGATCAAGGCGCTACCACTATTGTATATAACTCCGACTGGCTGGGCGAAATGGATTTCCAGGATGTTATTAAGCTAACTTCCAAGCTAACGGTAGCCCGCATGATTGAGCGGGATGATTTCTCCAAGCGGTACAATAATAATGAGCCGATTTTGCTGCATGAATTTTTGTACCCGTTGGCACAGGGGCAAGATTCGGTTCATCTGCACTCCGATGTAGAGCTGGGCGGCACCGACCAAAAATTTAACCTGCTGGTGGGGCGCGAGCTCCAGAAAGACGACGGTCAGGACCCGCAAATTGCACTGATGATGCCGCTGCTGGTGGGCACCGACGGCACCAAAAAAATGTCAAAATCGTACGATAATTATATCGGTATCACCGAGGCGGCCAACGATATGTATGGGAAAGTACTTTCCATCCCGGATGAATTGATCTACCCCTGGTTTGAACTGATTACTGATATTTCGGTTGATGAGTTGCCCGCCTATAAAGAAAAAGCAAAGGAAGATCCGCGCAATACTAAGCACGAGCTGGCGAAAGTTATCACCGCAATGTATCACGGACAGAAAGCAGCCGATGCCGCAAAAAATTACTTTGAACAAACCGTTATTGGCAACCAAACTCCCGACGATGCCCCAACATTTGAATATGCCCCGGGCCAAGAAATACGACTGCTCGATATTATTTCCGACACCGGCTTTACCGACAGCAACGGCCAAACCAAGCGCCTTATTAAACAGGGCGGGGTCTCCATTGATGATAAAAAAATTACGGACAAAGGCTACAGCGTTTCTTTCAACGAAAGCACCGAATTTACGCTAAAAGTAGGAAAACGAAATTTTGCGATCGTTAGGAGTAAGTAGTGAAAAGGTAGAAGGTAGAAGCGAGAAGCAAGAAGGTAGAAGCGAGAAAGGTTTTAGCGGGTTGCCCTTAGTTTCGATATCATGGCAAAACATTCGTTTAGTAAGCCAGATAGTTCCTTGATATTTTCTTGGGTGATAAAATCCAGTTCTAATGAGACTTCAATCTGGGCATCTATTTCAACTACTGATGCACATGATATTTCATAGAACCTTCTTTTTTCTCTGCTCGTTTTCCTTGCTTCTCCTTCTGAGATATTGGATATAACAGATACCGATGCCCGGCGAAGTTGGCTTACTAATCCAAACTTTTCTTCACTTGGAAACTGATCCGTTATTCGATAAACCTCTTTTACTAATTTGAGGCTCTTTTTCCACACAATCATTTTCTTATGACTTAAATTTAACATAGATATCCATTTTAATTATGAGTTATAGATAAGACAATATAGAAGCAACTTCCTTACAGAAAATCTCGTTGTTTCACTTCTTGCTTCTACCTTCTTGCTATATAGCTCATAACAGGAAAACAGCCACAACCCTTAATTCAACAGCCAAACCTATTCCATGCTTAAAATTTCCTCCCTCAATCTCAACGGTATTCGTGCAGCCCAGCGCAAAGGCTTTACTGATTGGGTTGATGAAACCGACCCCGATATTATTTGCCTGCAAGAACTTCGCGCACTCGAACATCAGGTGCCGGAAGAAATAACGGACCTAAACTATCATGCCACCTATCACACCGCCCAGAAAAAAGGGTACTCGGGCGTAGGCATTCTCTCGAAAGAAGAGCCGCTTGCCATCAAAAAAGGCATTGGGATTGATTGGATTGACCGAGAAGGGCGCGTGATTATGGCCGAGTTTAAAGAGCTCTACGTATGCTCCCTTTATGCCCCGAGCGGCACCACCGGTGATGAACGCCAAAACCTGAAGATGGAATTCTTGGACATCTTTTTGCCCTACGCCAAAGCCTACCTCTCAAAAGATAAACCTGTGGTATTGTGCGGTGATTATAATATTTGTCATAAAGCTATTGATATCCACAACCCCAAGCGGAATAAAAATACGTCCGGCTTTTTGCTTGAAGAACGCAAATGGGTAACCGACTTACTTGCCGAAGGGTGTGAAGATGTGTATCGGGCGCTGCATCCGGGAGAGCCGGATCTTTACAGTTGGTGGAGCTATCGCGCTGCCTCCAAAGAGCGCAACAAAGGCTGGCGCATTGATTATCACATCACCAGCCCGAATTTACTGGAAAAAGCCAGCAAGGCAGAAATTCAAATGGAGTGGGATATGAGCGACCACGCACCAGTGACAATTGATTATGCCCTTTAAGCTTGTCTAAAGACCAAATAAGATCAATAATTTTTTTTATCTATATTACAAGAGGCCTTTGCATTACTGACGCCCATTTCTCCCAAAGGGATCCCTTCGGGAGACTACGCTCTGCTGCGCTCTCCGTAGGAGTCCTTCGGACAATATGACGTCAGTTTGAGCACAATGAGGAGCCACGACGAATGAAGTCGAAAACAAAGTCATGGTTCTGCAAAGCCCCCTACAAGTTATTTAATGTTGAATGATTTAAGCGCCGGTTATGGGAACGCATTATAAAGGAGAAAAAGAAGATCAGCTTACGCTCAACACTTTTATAAAGTTGATGAGGGCTACCAATTCTATTAACAGCCGGCTCAATGGCCATTTGGCGGAAGCCGATTTAACGGTCAGCCAATTTGGGGTGCTTGAAGCCGTGTATCATCTGGGTCCGCTGAACCAAAAAACATTGGGCCAAAAACTGCTTAAGAGCGGCGGCAACATCACCCTGGTTATCGATAATCTTGAAAAGTGCAATTTGGTTGAGCGCCATCAGGATGAGACCGACCGCAGAGCGATGCTCATTCATCTTACCCCGAAAGGCAAGCAGTTCATCAGCGATTTTTTTCCAAAACATCTCGATCATATTAAAACCGAATTCGAAGTGCTCTCAGCTACCGAAAAAAAAGACTTGGGTAGTATTTGTAAAAAACTGGGCAAAAAAGCGTAAACAATATCTTGTCCTGAACTCCGTTTAACATTAAAGTGTTAAATCACTTTTACAGATCATCATCAGATCTGTTTTGACTCCATAATACCTCCGGGGAATGAGTATGAACGCTCATTCCCCTTTTTTTTGCGCGCTCAACTTAGCCTCTAAAATTTTATGTGGGTCGGGCAGCTTGCCCAACTTTATTAACAAGAACAGAAGCATTTGTACCCGGACAGGCTGTCCGGACACGTTCTATCTCAAGCTCACGTTGTAAGGAAATTTTATTCAAAGCGCACAGCATCGGCCGGTTCTACCTTGGCCGCACGGCTGGCCGGATACCAACTTGCCAGCAAGCACAGCAGCAAGCTGCCCGCAAGAATAATAGCCACATCAAAGCTGTGAATACTTACAGGATAGGCGTTGATTATAAATGCCGAAGAGAGTTTTACGAGACCATACTCCATCTGCAGCCAGCTCAGCAGCAACCCGGCTGCGCCGCCCAATCCACACCCAATAAGACCGATGTAGAGCCCCTGTTTCATGAAAACAGTTTTAATTTGAGCAGGGGTAAAGCCCATGGTCAAAAGCACGCCAATATCGCGGTTTTTTTGAATGACAATCATTGTCAGTGAACCGATAATATTCAACACCGCCACCAGTACAATAATCATCAATACTAAGTACGAGCCCCATTTTTCGAGGTACATTACGTCATACAGTGGCTTCTTCAAATCATACCAGGTGGAAATTGTATAACTGCTACCTAACTGGTTGGTAAGTGTAGCTTTCACCAATTCTGCCTGCTCGTTAGATTGAAGCCGCACATCCACACCCGATACTTTGTTGCGATAATTTAAAAGACGCTGGGCGGCCTTTAAATCTACATATACCGGCTGTGAATCTACAATTTGGGTTTGTGCATAGCTCCCGCGTACGCTGAACCGAAACGTCCGCGGCACCGAAAACTGGGTGAGCGATTTACGCATCCCCTGGGCACTAAGCAACGCCACTTCCGATCCAACATTCATTCCCAGATCGGCAAGCAGCTGCTGGTTCGCAAGCAGCCCGGGACGGCCATCAATAACAGATAAATCAACATTTCCATCGTTCATTTTTTGCTCAAGGTTATTAAGCTTTCTAAACGATTGCGGATGGATGCCCTTTAAGCTTACCACCTGATCGCGATCTTTCCCATAGGTAAGCAGTACTTTCCCGGCTACAAAGGGTGATACAATTTTTACTTCGGGTATATTTTGCAGCTCCTGCTGTATGGCTTGTTGATATACGAACGGTTGCCCTTCGGCCGATTCAATACGGATATCAGGGTCATTGCTGAGCAAAAACCCTTTAATCACCTCAAAAAAACCGTTAAAAACAGACAGTACTACAATGAGCAGCGCCGTGCCAATGGTGACGCCCGTCACGCTAATGATGGTAAGTGTAGAAATAAGCGACACATGCTTTTTAGAAAAAAGATAGCGCCGCGCTATAAATCCGGTTGAATTCATGCGCCTAAAATAGGGAATATGTCTAAGTATAACAGCTTGTTTTAAATATCACTTACAAGAACTATATCTTTTTCATCTACTTCAAAATCTTGGGCTTGAAAGCTCTTGCCAGAATCAAATAAATAATGAGAATGCCATCGAGGGGTATTTTAAAAAACCCTTC
>Ga0306907_1000218_pt1 | contig 29038 bp, 37 predicted proteins | sample AntRauTorcE11898_FD_190415 | JGI IMG/M metagenome (GOLD analysis project Ga0306907, IMG submission 190415) | Saline lake microbial communities from Rauer Islands, Antarctica - Metagenome Torckler E11 #898 (v2) (version 2) | ecosystem: Environmental > Aquatic > Non-marine Saline and Alkaline >... | reverse complement strand
TAGAGGCAGATATGGTAAGTTGAAATACGGATCCGACACCGTCAATGTTAATAACTGCTTCCACGCTTTGGCTTCGGGAGTAAAAATACCCATTGTGAGTGCCGAGATTTTCCTTAAAAGATATGAGAAGTGCGACGTATGAATATGCCTGACTTAGCAGTTACGTATGATACTCGTAATGATGGTCAAACGTGCCTTGCTATACTAAAACGTATGGGTTACACAACTATACTAAGTACTGTCCCTAGAGATTCTGCTTACTTAGTAAGTAGGGATGGTAGTGGTTACCTAGCTTATGGCAGTGATACTTATAGTATTAATGGCCGCCCTTACCTTACCCCAGTGCCTGTAGTAGACGCTACTAGGTTCATTGAAAGATACGAGGGATAAAAAGTATGAGAGATATAAAAGACTTTGCTATTCCAATAGAAAATAAAGTACAGTACGTGGCTGTTAAAACAGCTATGCAGAAAAAAGGTCAAAGGTTTTCTCCGGGAGCATCACCGGATCTTGTTAGTACTTGGAGCCGTAACTGGCATTTTGTATTCAGCCCTGAAAGGGACATATGGGTCTTGTCTACACTATCCGGTAGACAAGAGATTATAGATTTGTACAATATTTGCAAAACAAGAAAAGCTATTAACATAACTGGAGTTACTTCATGAATAAAGAAATTGTAGCAGTATACGGATCACTTCGTAAAGGGTTTGGTAACAACCGCTTGCTTGAGACAGCAGACTTTGTATCAGATGGTATTACTTTGAAAGAGTTTACTATGCATAGCCTTGGTGGGTTCCCTGCTATCATAGAAGGCGGTGATCATGGTGTTACTGTCGAGATTTATGAAGTAGATCCTACTACATTCAAAAGGCTGGATGGTCTTGAAGGTTATCCTGATTTTTATAATAGGCAGCAGACGTTAGTAGACTGTGGTGGTGGTAGGCAGGTGAGTGCATGGATTTATTACATGGAAGAAGGTAGTAGGTTTATTGATAATTCTCCTGTAGTATATTCAAATGATTGGAAAGAATTTAATACTTGACATGCATGTATATGTATGGTATTTTATATATTATATGTATTTATATATATATATATGTATCTATTAGCATTTATTATATCATACAATCTTTTACTTGTCAATAGGGTATAACACAATGAATAAAGAAAAACTTAGAACATATGCAATATACTGTTCAACAGCAGCAGACGCTATGAAAATGAAAGAAGTTCTTATAACAGCAGGAGAGTATGTCTTTAATCGAGATACTACACAAAATGGACCCATACCGTGCCATTTAAGATATACTTATACTTATGGGTATTGGCTAATGTACCACCCCGAACGCCAGCGCACCATCCCCCCCTCCCCAATCATAAACTTCAGCGACTTAGTAAAGGATAAATCCTAATGGATGTATTTGATAGTGACATGATTGACACAGACGTAGACGTGTATGATACGGCAGGAACTAAATTCTGTGATGCTTGTTGCAGTGACGTGCCGCTTGACTCCTTTGGTATGCCTGAATGTAAGACATGCAACCCTCAGTTTGATGAAGAGATGACTGACGAGGAAGGTAACGTCAAGGAGCTAAACTTCCATGCGCTCTATTAACCTAGAATTTAACACTACACTTGGTGCTAAATGTTGGAAAAAATACTTAGTTTCATTAGGCTTTGTTGATATACATGCAGATAAAGAGACAGAACACTGTACTGTGGTGTGTCTTCTGTGGCATAGGCGCTTTTACTTACTAGAAAGTGAGTGTGCAAGCCACAGCATACCCATTGTAAATATTGACGATGAGGGAAACCCAATAAAACAGATACTGACTAGGATACAGGTAAAAGCAAATGGACGATCACCTGAAGAAAGAGATCAAGCAGCAAATCAAGGGCCACCTGAACAGGGGAGGTAGTGTTCGCATTGTCTGCCCCTCTTGCAATGGTGGCAGTAGCAGAGAGAAATGTATGGCTGTACTCAACAGCGATAAGGGTACATGGTTCCAATGCTTTCGTGCTAACTGTGGCGCTAAGGGGTTCCTTAATGGTACTGTATCCTTCGGTGTAGGCAAGGCTTTGCATAAGAATAGAACCCCTAGTTCTAAGTTAACTATAGCAGCGTTACCAGAAGAAGCTTACCAGTACCTACCCGTACAGCACACCTCCATTCCTCCTATGTGGGAGTCTAGGCTACACATGGTACTGTACCCTGTGCTGTCCTACTGGGGTACAGAGCTAGGCTACGTACAACGGCACTACGGTGGCCTCAACAACTGGTGGTCTGGCCCCAAAGCTATCAACATACTACACGACACAGAAAGTACCGAACCCTTTCTTCACTTTCCTCTGTTGACAAGAGAGAATTTTAATGGTAGTCTAGTTATTGTAGAAGACTGGCCAAGTGCAGAAGCTGTTGCTAAGCACCATCCTTCATGTGCTCTACTGGGTACTAACCTAACGGAAGGTGACATAGGTCACATGCTTAAGATTGGTGTCAAGCACTTAGTTATAACGCTAGATGCAGATGCTACAGCCAAGGCTGCTCGCATGAAGCGCAAGGTGGCGCTGTTGTTTGACAAAGTTGACGTAGTATTTGTAGACAAAGACCCTAAAGATATGTCTAATACTCAATTAGAGGAGACCTTTACATGACTAAGTTTTTCGTAATAAAAAATAGTACACTGAGCAGGCACTGCTTGAAAAAGCTAGTGAGTGCGTATGAAATCCACGGAGGCAATAGATGTATTCCACTTAGGGAGATAAACAGAGGAGCCTATGTAAACAGAGGGCACTATATGGTAGCTATGTATCCAAAGCATATCCTAATTAATTATATTTCATATCCCCCAACATCCCCAAGTATTCCTACACTCCTTGCAATGAATTTATATCAAGCAGTGTATGGTAAACCTTTAGTTAATACATGAATAAAACCTTTGCAATACATAACAGTGGTAGAGCACGGAGTTGTTTAATAAAATTGGTGAGCATGTATCCAAGGGGTTTCATTGGTAGCAGTTGGCGAGCAAATTTATATGCTGAGATATTTAGAGGGGATACCACTACACAGCCAGCTTACTACCTAGTAAGCATGAATTCTACAGGTATTTACATTAGCTTCTTTTCTGCCCCTATGCCCGCAATCAATCGCGAACTTAACAACAGTGACTTATACAAGTGTATATATGGGGAGTATCCATAATGTTGCGGATAGTTCTAGAACTTAAAAGTAGTAATATAGCTAAGGGCGCTATTCGTCGCCTTGTGCGACAGGCCATTACCGATGATGATACGTTTAGATTTGTGTATGATGAGGGGTTAGAGTTATATTGCTATAATCCCTGTTATCTAAACAGTTACAGTGTTATACTAGAGAAGAAACTAAACGATCCTAAGATTAGACTGCTGCTGTACTGCAACATCAATGAAGACTTAGCAGAAGAGATTTATTCTTCTTATGATAGTAATTTTTCAGTTAGAATTAGACCAAAAGATTTACAAAAAATAGTAGATAAACTTACAGGAAAGGTGGTTGAATGAGTGAGAGCCGTATAATATCGGCACTGATACATGACAGAGCAGCGTATGATAGCATTGGTCCAGTCATGGACCCTGATGAGGACTTCTCTGATCAGGGTGCAATCATTGTTAATAAGGTACAAGAGTACTACGACAATGATGTTGATGCTGATCACATTGATAAAGAATTTCTAATTGATCATATCAAGAGTGACCACCCTAAGCATAGCGATACCTTTGAAGGCATAATTCGTACGTTGCAAGAGGTGTCGATACCTAACGTACTGTCTGAGTTCCGCAAGGTTAAGCTCAATGCTGCACAGCAACGTCTAGCAGAGGCACTGCTTGGTAATCAGGACAGGGAGATTGAGCACTACCTTGAAAAAGTTAATCACTATCGAGAGATGGCTGAAGCTGATGATGATGGTAACGTATTCATTCAGACAGACATTGATGATGTACTACGTGCATTTGATAGGGACAACTTAATCAAGGTATACCCCCTCTCTCTTAATGAGAAGCTTGGCGGTGGGGTAGTACCCGGCACACAGATAGCTATCTATGCACCAACTGAGGTAGGCAAGAGTCTTATTGCTATCAATGCTGCTTGTGGTTTTATGAAGGATGGGTATAAGGTACTGTACTGTGGCAATGAAGACCCCGCCATGTCCATGCTTAGCAGGTTCTACTCACGGTTATCTAGCATGACTCGTGATGAGATGATGCTGCACAAAGCAGAAGCTAGGCAACGTGCTTATAACAATGGCTATGGCAACTTAGTATTTTATGAGATGGCACCGGGCAGTGTGTTTGATATTAAACGCATGGTAGATAAGTACGAGCCTGACATTCTTATAGTAGACCAGATGGCTAACATGGAGACACGTGCCATGTTTACTAAGGTAGAAAAGAATGAGTACCTTGCTCTCAAGATACGATCTATTGCCAAACAGTATGGCCTTGTTAGCATCATTGTACACCAAGCAAGCGACAGTGCCTATGGTAAGCTTGGTATAGAAAAGAATGATATGTACTACAGCAACGTAGGTGTTCAAGGACAGATGGATATTATGATTGGTATCGGCATGGATGATACGTATGAGCAACAGAATAAGCGTATGCTATGCCTGACTAAGAATAAAATTAGCTCTGATCATAGCCACATACCAGTGATCATTGACCCTCACTTATCTAAAGTACTGAGTATAACAGGAGGTATGAATGTCAATTTATGATGTAGCATTTGACTTTAAAGATGTAGATATTTACAAGTTTAGAGAGATAATCGACGCAATGGGAAAGAAGTATGGTGTAGAAGTTGGCCCTATATGGCGTAGAGTGGGCCCTGGCGCTTATAGATATGGCAGAGTAAGAGTAAAAGAGTATGAAAGGGCAGTTCTTTTAGGTTTGTGTACTACAGGTCACGCGAATAGAGTAGTATCAATGAGGCAAGTGATTATGCAAGCATCTCCTCTCTGGAGAGGATCTAGGGCTACTATACTCGACTTAGATGAACTGCAGAACCTGTCTACAGCTCTTGATAATGCCGGTTAACTCTTAAAGATAGGAGGTAAACAGTGACTTATGTTAGATTTTTTACAGGAGATGCCTTATGACTCAGACAACTACATCGTGCTTGACTTTGAAACTACAAATAAAAGCAAAGGATCTGCCCTCGATGAGAGCAACAGACTTGTGCTCTCTGTATGGAATACCCATGTGGCTGGAATGGGAACTAAAGGAACAGAGGAAGTCGGAGGTAGTAGAACCTTCGGACAAAGAGATAACTATACAACAAGAATACTATGGGGAACCGAGTATGATGTTGGACCTCTTATTGAGGCACTGGAACGAGCAGATTTCATTGTCTGTCACAACGCCAAGTTCGAGTTACAATGGCTGGCCCGTGCGGGCTTGGACTTGGGTAAAGTCAAAGTGTACGATACGCTTATTGGGGAGTATGTTCTTAACGGCGGCCTTAGTGTGGGTCTTGGCCTCGGCGTGGTGGCCAGTAGTTACAATCTAGGTGGTAAGGAAGCCTATGTTGACAAGTGTATTAAGGGAGGAGTATGTCCATCTGAATTACCTAAGTCAATGCTACAACGTCGCTGCATCTATGATGTTAACACAACCCTTGCGATATTTTTAAAGCAGAGAGAAAGGCTAAGAGATTCTGGACAGCTGCCCGTACTATGGACACGGTGTATACTTACTCCTGTACTAGCAGACATAGAACGTAATGGTGTAGCTCTTGATGAGGATAGAGTTAACGCAGAGTATGAGTCTGTACTGACACAGTTCAACGATAAGTATAGAGAACTGGGTGAGATTACAGGAGGTATCAATCTTAACTCACCACTGCAACGTGGTAAATATATCTATGAAGACCTAGGTATTGCTGAACCTACCAAGAGAGGCAAGATACAGAAGACGCCTGCCGGTGGATACAAGACCGACAGTGATACCATTCTTAGTCTGAAAGGCAAGAGCGAGAGTCAAAGATCCTTCTTGACATTGTATGCTGAGTATGCTAATCTCAATGCTAAGTTAACCAAGTCCCTTAATACATACAAGAAGTGTGTAGACAATGGTGACCTTCTCTTAGCACAATTCAACCAGACTAGAACTAGAACACAACGCCTTAGTAGCAGTGGTTCTAAGTACAGCATTCAATTTCAAAACCAACCACGAGAGTACAAGAAGTTATTCACTGCTCGTTTTACTGACTGGCTAGTAGCAGAGATTGATGGTGCTCAGTTAGAGTTCCGTGTTGCTGCGTTCCTTGGACAAGACAAGCGCGCAGTTAATGACATACGTGAAGGCTTCGATGTACATAGTTATTCTGCACAGACTATGACAGACGCTGGACAAGATACGTCTAGGCAGGAGGCAAAGGCCCATACCTTTAAACCGTTATTCGGAGGTGCAAGTGGAACAGATGCTGAACAAACCTATTACACAGCTTTCAAAGAGAAGTATCCGGGTATTACTTCTGCCCAACAGAGCTGGATTGACGAAGCACTCGCAACTCAAGAACTGCGCACAGTTACAGGCCTCGTGTTCTACTATCCGGGAACTAGAGTCCAGCGAGGGTCGAGCTATGTTGTAAATTCTACACAGATATGCAACTACCCTGTTCAGAGTTTTGCTACAGCAGATATTATTCCCATTGCTTTGACATACCTGTGGCATGAGCTACGTAACAGGGGTATGCAAAGCTTCATCGTTAACACAGTGCATGACAGTGCTATAATGGAGGTACATCCTGATGAGCTAGAAGAAGTACGACAAATAAGTGTAGATTGTTTTACACATTCTGTTTACAATTACCTTAAAGCAGTGTATAATATAGAGTTCAATGTGCCATTGGGTACTGGCTTTAAAGCTGGTTCACATTGGAGTGAAGGCGAAGAAACAACAGAGTCAATAGACCCGCCATTCGAGTGGGTATCTTAATAATTACGAGGTATTATGAATACATCAGGTATAGTAGAAAAAATTGCAAACAACGGCAAAGCATTCAACATTGTAGTAAGTGGTGAGTGGTATGGCTATGGCTTTTCAGCTCCTTCCTTTACAGAAGGGCAGACTATTAGCTTTGATTGGAAAGAGAACGGGCGATTCAAGAACGTAGTAGTACCCTCTGTACGTGTTTTGCCAGCAGCAGCAGAGACACCAGCTCCCGCCCCTGAAGCAGCTCCTGCTAAGGCTGGAGGTCGTGGAGGATACGGTGCTACTCAGCTGTCTATTCAATACCAGTCAGCACGTAATGCAGCTATTGAGGTAACAAGTTTGCTTGTGTCTAATGGTGCCCTTGCTCTTCCACCTAAGAAGGGTGACCAAGCTGATGCTGTAATGGCATACATTGATGACCTTACGAACCAGTTCCACGTCAAGTGTGACAAGGTTGTAGCTAATGGGGGTGTGTACGAGGAAGAGCTAGAGAAGGCCATGGGTACACCAGAAGGTGACTTTTAAGGAAGCAGTTATGGAAGATACGGTAGTCTACAGTAACAGTACTTATGAAGTTCGTAAGTATCGCACGGAAGTTTATCACAACGCTGAACGTATGAACTGGGTAGTAATTAATAAGAGATACCAGACAGAGGAGAGTACAGTGGCTGCTCTACCCAATGCAATCTATATTGCAAATCATATGGCTAGTGCGTTGAGCCAGCTGATGAATGAAGATGAGTTTACACTTAATTAATACCCTCGGGGCCACGTCATGTGGCCTTAACTCTTCTTAAACCTTTGGAGGCATAGATAGTATGCACTTTTTAATTGATGCGGATAGCGCCATATACAAGGCAGGCTGTGCTAACGAGGTACGGCGCTGGTACGTAGGAAGTAATGGACAGGCAGTTGCTAACTTTCAGTACAAGGCGGAAGCAATAGAATTTGCAGGAGAAGATGTTGACGAGTACGAGTTCTGGATGGAGAAGACAGCGGGACCCCTGAGTCACAGCCTTGCTAATACTAAGCACCTTATGGAGAAGATAGTTAATCACCCACGGTGCATTACCTATGATGTATACATTAGTGGCAAAGATAACTTTAGATATGACATTGACCCTAACTATAAAGGACAGAGAGACAAATCATCTAGGCCTATACATGAGCAGGAGATTCGTGAGTACTTACTGTCTGCCTGGGATGCAGTAGAGTCTCATGGTTGTGAAGTAGATGATATAGTTAGCTATGAGTGCCTTGCTAATCCCCTTACTAATGTGATTGTGTCTATTGATAAGGACTTAGACAACACAGCAGGATGGCATTACAACTACGACGCAGCCAAGGCTTACTATGTTACAACAGAGGAAGCTGATCTTAACTTCTATCGTCAGTTACTTAGTGGTGATCCTACTGACAATATCAAAGGAGTCAAGGGCATAGGTGCAATAAAAGCTAAGGATATCCTGCAAAATGCCTTGACACCAGAGCGTATGTGTAGTATAGTATGGAAAGTATACGAAGATAAAGGATACGACTGGCAGTACTTCTTAGATCAAGGCCGCTTGCTATGGATGTGGCGACAACCCGATGACCTTTGGATGCCACCTATCCATGAACCCGTAGAAGAGCAAGGCCATGAGTAATTTAAAAGTACTACCCTTACATAAGTGGCAAGCCTCCAACTCCCCCTTCAATAAAAAGCTTAGGGAACATGCACTTGCTTACTATAAAAAAACAGAGCCCTACTATAATAGAGCAGGTCTATATAAGTTAAGAGATGAGTGCTGGTTTGAATTAGAAGATGGAAGAGCTTATAAGTATAAAGGGGATAATTTCGATTTCGAGTATCTTGTAATGAAGTTTTCTGAGTATGATCCTTCTTGCCTAAAAGAATTACTAAAATCACTTGACAAATTTAAAGATGTACTAGAACCTATTGGACATTTTAAGGCTTCATACATAGGCCTAGCCACTAAAGTAGCGTTGCAGGAAGGTGCTGTGGAGTTTCGTCTTTCTAGGTATAAGAACATTAAAGGTAATATGGATGCCAAGATCAAAGTTCGAGGTAACTTTAAAGAAGAAACTAACAGCATGTGACTACGAGCCATGCCGTGTAGGGTACACATGGGAAGCAGAGTACATACCAGACTTTGTACCTAGAGCAGACCCTACTACGTTCATTGAAGCTAAAGGAAGATTTCGTACTAGGCAAGAGGCACGTAAGTACCAAGCAGTACAGAAATCTAATCCTGAAATAGAAATTGTATTTGTCTTTATGAATCCATATGTGCCCATGCCCGGTGCTGGTAAGAGAAAAGATGGCACTAAGCTAACACACAAGGAGTGGGCAGAACTGAATGGATTTAGATGGTTCACTTTAAATACCTTACCTAATGAATGGAAAAATTAAATGAAACTTAATAGACTACATAACACCAATAACCCTAGTCAAGGACCATCACCTAAAGTACTGTGCGTATGCAGTGATGGCCTATCTACAGCCAGCGTTGTAATTAACAGGGAGTATGGACATAAAACTAGGTCAGCAGGACTTTCCGAGGACTTTTCTCTAATTGTAGTAGATGATGTGCTACTTGCTTGGGCTGATGTTGTAGTTTGTATGACAGGTATGCAAGAAGCAGAGCTAAAAGGTAGGATAACAGACGGTACTCCGGTACAATGTTTACACATAAGGGACGCTTATGCTTACATGGACCCTGAGTTGCAAGACCTAATTTTACAGAAATACTTACCATTGTAAAAAAGGACTAAGGTAAATGTCATGTACAACTTAACTAGATTAGAAGTAGAGCACGTACTAGCCGTACTACAGGAACTACGAGCAGAAGATAGTGATATGTTTGAAGAAGAGTATGATCAAGCAGTAGAGATCATGTCCTCCCTACTTAAGGAATGTTATGAGTAATAATTGGAAGCAAGCAGCACTACACCTAGCGAACACTGAAGCTATGTCATGGAGAGATATAGCAAAGGCTATTGAGAAGCCACGTAGTACAGTCAGTGACTACTTACGTACTGCAATCACTACGTCAAAAGGCCCACGTATAGGCGTCATTGATATTGAAACAAGTCCTACCCTTGCTTGGGTATGGCGTAGGTGGAAAGAGAATATCTTCCCTAGACAGGTAGAATCAGAGACTATTATTCTATCATGTGCCATTAAGGAACTAGGTAACGACAGTGTAGACTTCCTTGCTAACTGGCAGGTAGGTGACGTTGAGGACGATGAGACTTTAGTACGCTGGATAGCAAAAGAGATGGAAAAGTACGACGTGTTAATTGCCCACAATGGAGATAAGTTTGATTTTCCTATTATTAACACTCGTATGGTTTATTACGGTCTTACGCCTCCTGCCCCATATAAGACTGTAGACACACTCAAGACATTAAAGAAGCGTTTCCGCTTTCCTTCCAATGGATTGGATGCAGTGTGTGGGTATCTAGGCCTTGGTACTAAGACAGAGCATGAAGGGTTTAACTTGTGGAAGCGTGTCATGCACCATGACCCCGCTGCCTTTGCTATCATGGAAGAGTATAACATACACGATGTAGTTTTGCTCGAAGAGCTGTACATGTACATACGAGCATGGGAAAATACACACCCATCCTTAGCTATACGTACTGACTCAGAAGATAGGCTGTGTAACGCTTGCGGTAGTAGTAATATTACTATGACAGACAATAAGTTCTACACATCTGTATCAATGTTTAGCTTATATCAGTGTGATGATTGTGGTCATTGGCATCGTACAAGGAAGAATGAAGTAAGTAAGGATAAGCTACCAAATCTTGGAATGAGTGTTAAGTAGGAGAGTATATTGAAAATCAATGGAGGCATACTTCCTTTCTTTGGTAAGAGAGTTTACCTATATAGTAAGGAAGATGCTCTAAAGTTTGCAGATTATCTATTGGAACACCATCCCAGCAGAGCTGCAGGCCTTGCAGAAGAAATAGTAGAAGCTATGGAGGTGTGTGACTTGTTCTCTATGTCTTCGTGGAATCTTGAGTGGCTTGACAGGGTGTTCTTTCAGCTTATAAGCCGTGACCGTATGTACTACAAATTTAAGGATTCTTAATGGAAGCAGTTTACGTCGATCATATGGGAGATGACTTGCGGGTAGTGAATGCTGCCCGTGTTTCCTTTAATAAACAGAGTGACTGGGTACCTGCTGACGGCCTTGACTTTATGATGTCAGGGGCAGACCTCAAGGAAGGTGACAAGAAGCTCATTAGCTATCTAGCCCGGCACGGGCACTGGACTCCCTTCTCTCACCCAATGGTTACTATGCGTGAGAAAGTACCAATCTTTGTAGCACGTCAGCGCTTTAAGCATACTGTAGGGTTCACCTACAATGAAGTAAGCAGGCGCTATGTAGATGATACCCCAGAGTTCTTTGTACCTGATGAGTGGAGAGCACGTCCAGAAGGTAGTGTTAAGCAGGGGTCAGGAGATACGGTAGTTGATAGCTTCTCTAAGTATCCTAATACTTGGGGATGTAAGAACCTTTACGAAGAGCTGATGGATGAGATTATGGATGCCTACCGCTACATGCTAGATGAAGGTGTAGCACCAGAGCAGGCCCGTATGATACTGCCTCAATCTATGTACACTGAGTACTATGTAACAGGCAGCTTAGCAGCATGGGCTAGAGCCTACAAGCAGCGCATTGATCCTCATGCACAGAAAGAAATACAAGACCTTGCTGTTACATGGGGTAACGTAATGAAGAAACTATTTCCTATATCATGGGAGGCACTTACTGTATGAGCATTGAAGATACTGTAGAAGGATGGGTAATACAGTACCCCGAATTCTCAGATATAGCAGACGAACAGATGCATAACTTCTGGCCTTGGGACGAGCCAGAGGTAGAGAATGACGTACAAGACGTACGTGTACATATGACAGAGCAGGAAAGGCACGGTCTTATGACTGTTCTTAAGCTGTTCACCATCTATGAGATGTATGCAGGAGATGACTACTGGGCTGGTCGTATCCTTCGTCACTTCAAACGTCCAGAGGTACAGCGCATGGCATCGTTGTTCTCTGCTGTAGAGTTCAACAGCCATGCACCCTTCTATAATAAGATTAACGAGCTGCTGTACGTAGATACAGAGAAGTTCTATGCTAGTTGGAAGGAAGATCCTCAGCTAGTAGACCGCATGAAGTTCATAGAGAACGGTGTACGTCACCCTGACATTGCCATATCACTGGCAGCCTTTAGCTTTATCGAAGGTGCTGTCTTGTATAGCAGCTTTGCTTTCCTTAAACACTTTCAGTCAGAAGATTGTGGTAAGGACTTGATCAAGAATATTTGTCGTGGTATAAACTTATCAGTAGGTGACGAAAACTTACATGCTATCGGCTCAGCTCTCTTGTTTGAAAAAGTTATGGAGGATAGGCCTCATCATAACCGAGAGGAGTTAGAACCAGTTATACGTGAGTTAGCTAAAGAAGTATATGAGCATGAGGCTACTATAGTAGATAAGATTTTTGAGCGTGGAGAAATTACTGGCATTACTGTAAAGAATCTTAAAGATTTCGTTAAGCACCGTGTTAACGTATGCCTTATTAACCTAGGGTACTCGTACATGTACCCTGATGCCGACATGGATGGATTTATTGCTGGCTGGTTCTATGCTAATGTTAATAGTGTACAGTTTCATGACTTCTTTACTGGTTCAGGTAGTGAGTATCACCTTGATTGGGACGAACAAGTATTTGGAGAGGTTTGGTAATGAGTGAATTTGAAAAGTACAGTGCTGAACGTAAAGCATTAGTAGAAAGAGGAGATGTGCCTGATTGGTACACTACTCAGGGCTACATTATGTTTAAGCGTAAGTACTCTTGGCAAGATGAGACTGTTAAGGAAGCATTGTATCGTGTATCTAGCCAGTTATCTAACCATGTACTAGATAAGTACCCTGAAGCACAGGAAAAGTTCTATGAACTGATGTGGTCAGGTAAGTTAGCACCATCTACCCCCGTACTATGCAACGTAGGAACCAACAGAGGACAGCCTGTGAGCTGTTCTGGTAGTTATGTGGGTGATAGCATAGATAGCTTCTATACATCATACCACGAGGCTGCTATGCTGTCTCAAGCAGGGTATGGTACGTCTAGTTACCTTAGTGGTATTCGTTCAAGGGGTTCAAAGATAGCTTCAGGAGGAGAAGCTGATGGTATTGTCCCAGTATTTGATAGCTTTGTAGATACAGTGACTAAGATCAGCCAAGGTAACAATCGGCGTGGTAATTGGGCTGGCTATGTTGACATGGACAGTGAAGACTTCTGGGAAATGGCAGGATACTTGCAAAAACATCCAGCTGATGCCAATGTTGGCTGGGTATTTACTAATGACTTCATACATAAGCTACAAAACAAAAATAGAGAAGCAGTATCACGTTATAGTAAGGTAAGTTACATACGAGCTAGGTCAGGTAAGGGTTATATTTGGAAAGTAGACACAGCAAATGAGCTTGCACCTATACCTATTAAACAAAGCGGCATATCAATCAAGGCTTCTAACTTATGTACAGAAATAGCGCTACCACAGGATGAAGAGCATACTTTTTCTTGCGTGCTGTCATCTCTTAACCTTACGCACTGGGACGACTTTACCTACTCAGATGTGTTTTATAGTATTCTATTCTTGGACTGTGTAGTAGAAGAAATGCTAGCAGAAGCACGAGGTAAGCCAGGATTCGAGAAGATAGTACGCTTTACTGAAAAATCTAGAGCTTTAGGGCTTGGTGCCCTTGGGTTCCATTCTTATTTACAGAGCAAAATGTTACCATGGGAGAGTATGGAGGTATATCTTCTCAATGGTACTATATTTAAGCAGATACAAGAGTGGGCACTGGCTGCTACCCGTACACTGGGCCTAGAACTAGGAGAACCTGAGTGGTGTAAGGGCACAGGACAGCGTAATGCTACTGTAATGGCAATAGCCCCCAATACATCGTCAGCATTGCTATGTGGCGGCGTAAGTCAGGGTATTGAGCCTGTTGTAGCTAATGCTTACAATCAAGGAACAGCAGCAGGTGAGATGACAAGGATGAATCCACACTTTGTGCAGTTGTGCAAGGACAAGGGAATATTTAGTCTTGAACTAATGCGAGATATTGCCATTAACCACAATGGATCTGTTCAGCACCTTGAGGAGTTATCTGATCTTGAGAAAGAAGTATTTAAAACGGCCTATGAACTTAATCAATTCTCGCTCGTTAGGATGGCAGGTGCAAGGCAGCACTTCATCGACCAAGCGCAGAGCCTCAACTTATTCTTTGACACAGATGAAAGATACATATCAGAAGTAATCAAGGAAGCATTACTTAATCCATACATTAAGTCTCTATACTACCAGCGTAGCCTACGTGGTATCAAGGCTAGTAAAGGGGAGTGTATTGTCTGCGAAGGATAGATAAAAAAAAAGGGGCACTAAGCCCCTTCTTCTTTCTTCTTAGGTCTATTGAAGATAAACCTAAACGTACCACCAACCCCTCTCTTGAATCCATTCCACATAGTACTAGGTGTAGGAAAAGCAACAGCTAGTATGAGTAATAGTATATACCATAGAGGTATGTTACTTACAGTCACCTCTCCCACTTGTCCTGAAACAGTAGAATTAGTCTGATCACCCCCAACACTGGTTGTTGTTTGATTTGCAACAACTTGCTGTGTATTCTCCTGCCCCACCTGTGCATTAGTGTTCACGTCTACGCCACCGGACTTACCCGGCAGCATAGAAGTTAGAGTTGAACATCCCACCAGCACACTAGTTAACACAATCAACCCAATATATTTCTTCACAGTATGTTAATCCCCGTAGCAGCTCCTATTCCTACCATTAAGACAAGGGCTACTACCTTAATTACTAACTGCAGACGATCATGTAGCTTGCTTAATTCTTTCTTCAAAACTAAGACTTCCGTGTCTCGATCCTTTCCCTCAGCTTCATGCTCGTGTTGCCACTTAGTTACATACAAAAGCTCCTGTTTCATGAGGCGTGTTTCTATTATCATTTCGGATATCTTATCAATCTTATCCTCCATTCTCTGTAACCGTATTTCATCCACCACTCTCTACCTCCAAAGTACTAAAAAATCTTTCAGAGTAATCTTCTTCAGGTGCCGTACCGCGCCATTGTTCTAGAGCAGCAGCTATGTCCCCATCGTTTTCTCTTATATGCTCAGCTAGCATGATCTTAGCAATCTGTTCGTATAGAGCTTTATCTTCAGGGCTCCTAAGTACACCCGGTCCTCCGTATTCAAAGGTTTTATAGTCAGCAGCAGTGTAAGTCTTTCCATCAATCTCTTTAGACCAGTCATCTGGAAGATTTTTCCAATCACCATTCCCCATATCAAGCATCACTTCGCCTTGCTTAGACATCTTTTCAAGGAACGCTGTTTGTGCTGGTGTAAACAAATCAGATTTTCTAGTCAAGTAATCATCTACAAGCCTCTTTGTTATCTGAGTAGGCCCGTATGCGGAACTGCCCGGTGCGGTTGATATCGTAGTACGTATAAAGGGATCAGACGCTGCAGCAGTCTCAGCGCTAGACATAGCCTTGTACACAGGGTCCATGGGATCATTGCCATCTAGATTTAAAGTGGCACCACTTGGTAAAGTGACTGGTACTTGATCAGGCGCATCCTGCATCCTAGGATTAGCATCAGCATTAGCAGCTGGAGGAGCAGAAGTCTCTACTACAGGCGGAGCGTCCAGTGCTCCAATAGCCTTATTAAGAGATTCAATTCCTGTACGCATAAGACGAGGATCTTCATCTAACGCGGCCTGAAACTCGTTACGTTGGCTCGGAGTAGCGCTGCCCCCAGCAACGGCATCTGCTAAGAATGAAAACCTGCGCCTAGGGCGACTAGCTAGAGGGAAATCATTATAGCTTGTCACGTTACTGAGAGGATCAGGTATCCCATCTGCTACAGATATACCAAGTGCTTCGTACACAGGAAACAGTACCTTGTTGCTACTCTCTAATACACCCAGTCCGTCCATAGCTGTGAATACTGTGTTAGTACTGCCTAACTTAGCGTTCAAGCTGTTGGCTGCCATCCTATCTATTCTGTCTCCAGTTGTAGGTACTGCTAGTATGCGATTACTGGTAGTATCGTAGGTAATTTGCACGTTACGTGGAGTATTACGCTTCCACTCTTGCACGGTCTGTGCTAAGTAGTCGTCAAGTGCCCCATTAGATATAGAATCAAACACCATATCTTTTGTATCTTGTGGCAAATTACCAAAAGCTTCTTCGTTACCAATAGCATCAAACCAACGATTGTAAGTTTCAGAAGTAACGGCTGTTGGGTTAGAGTTAATGTCTTTAGTAACCATTACAAGGGCGTCATTGCCTCTATTAACATCAGCAGCATTACCGGAAGTTAGCGCATCAGGTGCTCCATTCAGCCAAGACTGCATCTTCCTGTTGTATGCTTTAGGATCTGTAGTTACGTCAATACCTGTTACTGGATTAGTGGGACTAGTTGTAGCATTCATAGAATTAAGCAACTGCTGGGCCAACTTTGTCTGCTCAACTCTCATACTAGGAGGCACATCTTGCATGTCTTTAGTAATGGCGTTAAGTCCAGCAAAGCGCTGAGCTGCGTCTTGGTCAGCACCATAGATTGCAGCCAATGCCCCCTCTTGAAAGATGTTATTCTCTCTTTGCAGCTGTGTAAAGGTCATCTCCCCACTAGCTACCATAGAAGCGTTATCAATGTAGTCTTCTAGTGGCTTATAGAAAGAATTAAACTCTGTCTCGCTCATAGCAGAGTAGGCGTTACGATACTGAGAACGCGTAACAGTCTTAAGACTGTCCAAATCTTGCATAGCTTTTGCGCTGGCTGCACCACTGAAAGTTCCGTCATCTCCCATCCCACTTGATGCCAATACAGCCTTTACCTGAGCACCAATGAAGTTAGGACTTTCTTTATTAGTGATGGCATTAACAATAGCAGGCCCTATGTTGTTACGTTGCTCAATAGCGTCAAGCTCAATGCCACTCTCAATGCTACTAATCACTGCATCTTGGTAGGTGTTTTGTTCCTTAAGAGATAAGTTACGAGAGAAGCGCTCTTCCCATTCTAATGGATTATTCCTTGCTAAGCTAGGATCTAGTCCGAAGTTATTAAAGCCATACTTAATCCTATTGTCCTGTAATGCCTCTTGTTCTGTCTTATCGAAGGTGCCCATACCTGCACCACCGCTACCGAAGTACTGCCCATAGGCTGTACGAAAAGCCTCAGCCCTATTAGGGTTGGCAGCTACTGCACTGCGTAGTTTAGTGGAGGCTAGTTCCCTAGCACGGTCTCCATTAATAGCTCCTGTCTTACGAGCGTTGAATATCTTCTCAAAGTTAAGGTCTTTAGCTTCAAGAGTTGTGATACTGTTTACGCCATCCTTACCAAGCATCATCTGCTTTTCATCAAGCTTGCCTGTTGGATTCTCAAACCCAGCAGTATCACCCGGAGTACCTTTCAGCCCTCTAATTGCTTTCTTCTCAGCTAGAGCGTCACCCCCTTTAATCACCGCGTCTACTACCCCACCTAGTCCTTCTACTAACGCAGTGTTACCAGAAATACGAGTAGCAGCAGAGGTATCAGAGGCAACTTGCCTAGATACAGGCCGTGGTGTGCCTATCTCTTCCATGTTATTAAAGCTTCTTAAGTCTGCCATTACTGACCCTCATCTATCACGTAATCAATTAATGTTTGCACATCTTGTCTCTGCTGTGTTGTCATTGGTATCTCAGAGTTATCCATAATACCTAAGTAATGCTCTATTGTGCCTTGAGGAGCGTTGCCCTCTAGTACAGTAGTAGTCATGTAGTCGATAAGCTGGTCAAAGCCAGTCTCATTAAGGTTGCGATCAATCCTTTCGCTGATACGCTTACGTACAGCATATCCTACATCCTCTGGTAGTATGGCAAACAATGTATTCTCTAGTGCCATCTTAGCTTCTAATTGATTGTACCACAGATCGTCACGAGATTCAATCTTTACTGCACCTAATTCTCTATATATCTTAGATACTCTTTCGTAGTACTTCTCAGCAATAGAATCTACGTCACTAGCAGTAAGTTCACTTACCGTGTCGGCTATACCCTTACTGGCAAAGCCTCCAGAGGTAGCTTCGAGTATACGGTAGTAGTCATCCATTGCTTCAGGGTTAATACCAAACAGAGACTTAGCCAATCCTTCTGCATATGTAGTTTCAAACAAAGGGTTACCAGAGTTAGACACATAGTATCCCATCTTCTGCATGACTTGGCCTTTAACATAGTTATTATATCCACCAAAGACCTGACCACCTTGCTGCAGTACAGCTTGTATCGTCTCAGTCTTTGTCAAGTCTGGAATTTCTAATGCTATGTTAATGTTCATGTATGCATCTGAAATCCTACCAAGCATACTACCAGAAGCCCCAAGGAATACATCAGGTAAATCCATTGTCATGGCCCTGCCAATAAGATTGGTAAAGCTTTCATTGATACCTGATGCAGGAGCAAGTGTACTGCTAAAATCAATATTGCTATCTTCAGAAGTTACAGAGTTAATGACACCATTGAGCATGTATTCATAGAATAGCCCGTCAATGAAAGGTCTTGCTGCTGCAGGCACGTCTAATGCTAAGTTATCTGTTATCTTATCAATCATAGCACCAGCACCAAAGCCGTCAGCACCGTACATAGCAAACTGAGCTACTACAAAGCTAGCCCTTTGGTGTGCAGGTAGGCCAGCGAAGGCCTTATTACCATACTTACCTGTAATGGCACCAGCGGTAGCTAGCAATGCCTTGTGTTGATAGGATAAGAACTGCGTAGCTAGAGAAAGTACTCCTTTTTGGTAAGGAAGTTCTCCTGATTTAGTCATATTCAATGCTAGATCACGAGCTTCTGTACCTATGTCATCCATAGCAGCAAATGTACGCCAATCTAGGCCTGGGTTTTTAGCAATCCAATCATTACGGGCAGTAAGATAGGTCATTGTAACGTTAGACCACTCACCTGCGTCAAAACCTACACGCTTAGATGCTAGCATAGGTAGTTTTACAGCGTTAATTGCTGTACGGCCTGCCCTTTCTCCCCAAGTACCAGTTATACGCTTACTAAGTTGCTGTAGTCCGTCCCTTGCATAGGTATGTGAGTCAATAGACTGAGGTAAACCGCTTCTTACGAAGGCATCGTACATCAATTCAAAGTCTTTAGGAGGCATCTTCAGCATTTTAGCTGCGCCATCACGGTACTTGCCCCATTGAGGGCGTTGACGCATTCCAGCTGCTCCCATAAATGCAGCAAACTCTTGTCCAGCCCGACCTGATGCAAAGTATTTAGGCCTCATGCCTGACAGAAAGCTAACTTGGTTAGCCTGCAAAAGGATCTGCCGTGCAGGATTTGAAGCAATAAGGATATTAAACGTCATGCCACGCATAGACTTAATTGGATTAAATCCTCGAACGTGATCACCCATCTGTTTAACTTTCCTACCCCCGCCTAAAGTATTCTCCATACTCTCAGCAAGACCTGCCATAAATCCCCGCCACTTAAGACCCCACTCTCCCTGTACTCCTCGCATTCCTTGTATGTACCTAGCAAGTTCCTTAGCTTCTTGTATGCCATTAGCTGTAAATGTTGCACCTTTGATCTCATTAAGATTATCAGGAATGGAATCAAGTCCCATCTTACGCCCGTAGGTATTAACCCAGCGCTTCTCAAATCCTGCAATTAAGTCATCGTGGCTAGTACGAGCGGCTGTATAGCTAATGCTGTCAATCATACTTTGTACAGGATCGAGCAACTCTGCCTGTGCTTCGCCAATACCTCGAAGATGATCACCCCTTCTACCAGTAATAATGCCACCAGTACTATGAAGGTAATCAAACTCGTTATCGAATCTTTCAGGAGATGTCATCTTCTGGTCAGGAAATACGTCGAAGTCTACTCCATCGTTTTGCAGTCTTAGTTCATCCATCAACCGCACACCATCGCTGTTAGTAGGTACTGCAGCTACAGTTCTCCATGTCTCTCCTTTTACACCATCTATAGTTTTATTAACTTTCATCTTAACGAAGTAGTTTTCATCGTAGAAGCGAGTAACGTACCCTGGACGGTACTGTAAAGGATTACGACGAAGTGGACGTACGCGAGTTGCATCGTCTATTCCACTAACTACATAGGTAACTGTCTTGTCACCTGCAGTATGGGCAGTCTTGCTTTTAAATACTTGACCCCCATTATCATACAAGTAGTCTACTTCAGACCTAGACATTCTACTGATAGACTGTGAACTAGGATTAAATACATCTATCTTATCACTGGTATAAGGAAGAGACTCTCTAGGCAGTGGTCGAGCAAAGGTTTCAAACCCTCTGTCACCATTAATTACACTTTGGTAACCATCACGCTTAAGTGTATTATATACTCGTGTATTATTTAATGCCCACTCAAGATCCATAACGCCACGTACAGTGTAGTAGCCTACAGCTTGGTCGTTAGTTAAGCCCTTACCTATCAGCTCATCGTATGTAAAGTTCTTGTCAGTCCTGCTACCTTCCTTAACAATGTCCAGTACTTTTAAATGTCCCTCCCTATTCAAAGGTTTGAGAAATCCTCGCTGGTACATGTCAAACATCCTGCCCTTAGTAGACTCTCCTATATCGTTAGCTCGCATAGATGCTTTGTTAATGAATCGTGAGAACTTAGTAGCAGGGTCACCTAGGACAGACTGTAGTCCACCAGTTACAAAGCCCTTGTCGAAGGTAGGTCCTCCGAACATGATAAGGTTCTCATCTAATAGAGACAAGTTATAAGTATAAGTATCTTCCACACGGTACCATACCTCTGTTTGAGGCTTGTCCCATGTCCACCTTCCACCCTCTACTTGACGCAGTGCTGCATCACCAAAGCCAGCCCTTCCTGCACCACGCTTGGCATCAGCTTTTCTGCTGTATGTACGTAGATTCTGTGTCTCGTCTACAATCTCTTCTAGCATATTTGCTGGTATTGTACGGGCAGTATCTCCCACCCTAATCACAAAATCTACTGGAGTACCTTCAGGGAAGTTACGCTTGAAGTGCTCCATTGCTGGAGTGTATCCACCAAAGCCTGTATCAGTACTAGGACCAATGGCAGCCTTGACTGTGAAGCCCTTACCAGCCTCCTCGGTTACACCAAACTTAGAAAATGATTGGTTGTAGCTACCGTTAATGCCATCGTACGCAGCCATTACGCGCTGCTTCATTACAAGCTGTTCTTGTTGAGTGTAGTTAATACCAAAAGCCAAGTCATCTTCAATACGCTTGAGTTCTGTCTGCATTCCAGCTATACGATCAACCACGCCTCCGGGCGTAAGAGAGTTAATAGCTCCATCGAATGTTGGGTATAAGTCAGTAACTACACTTGAGGTATTTACACCTACCGCAGCTTCTAGATCAGTAGTGTCCTGCCTAGACAGTATAAGCGCACGTATGTCACGAGCTGCTTCTGGGTTAGCTGAGTCAATAGCAGCTTGAGGCAAGAACCTAGTGGTTGCTTTAATACCTTTGCCACCTAAGCGCGCAACAGTACCGGCTACAAACGTAGCATCCAAAACCCCAATTACATTGTTCCACATCCTGTCCCAGTTAAAGTCATCTGTTCCACGGCGGTTAAGCTCAGTAGAGAATATCTCATTGAGCATGGTAGATGCTATATATCCATTGTCAGTTACTAAGCCTGCATGTTCCTTAAGACTTTCTTTCAATCGGGGCAGCATTATATCACGATCTTCTTGTGACATAGAAGAAAACTTATTACCAATGAACTCCATTGTTTCACCGGCCCCTACAAAGCTACCTATAAAGGTACGATCTTCTGGGAACAGATCATTAGCTACTTGCGTATAAGAAAGAGGTATTGCAACAGGAGCTATTGCCTCAACAAACTCAACAACGCCCTCTGCAGTGCCTCCTCCCATCTCCTCTTTTAGCTGCTGACTCATCTGAGATACTTCATTGCTAAACTCTACATCTGACAGTATCTTGTTAGCAACACCAAGACCTAGCTGTTCACCAACCCTTTCCCTAACCATCTCATCTGCATTAACAGTAGGAGGATTGTATTGAGATGCTTGGTTAACATAGGTCTCATCAATCAAGTTAGGCTCATAAGTAATATCGTTAAGCCTATCCATATCACTTGCTTTATCTTCTACTGGCTTGTCAGACACAGCAATACGCACCCGCTCTTCAGCCTTGGTGTTTTCAAACTCCGTTACTGCCTGTTGTTCTACCTGAAGATCAATGTCACTGCGTCTTCCGTATGACATTTGTCTTTTAGTTTCTGCTACCTGCTTACCTAGATCAGGACCGTTACCTTTACTAGACAAGACTGTATAAGCAGCCCTACCCATAGTAGTACTCTCTGGCTCTTGCTTGGAAGGTTCTTCCCCATCATAAATAGGAACTACTTCCTCGTCATATATCTTTGCCATTTATATTACCCGAATATTGATGATAAGAACCCACCTTGGGCTTGTGCTGCCGCTGCTTTGGCTTCTAATGTCGCCTTCTGTTGATTTAGTGAAGTGATTCTTTCGCCAACTTCAATAGCTTTATCTATCTGCCCTATGTTCTGTTGAGTAGTAGATACTATATCTTCTTTAGCACTGCCAAAACTACTGCTGCGAAAAGATCCAGAAGAGGTAGCTGATGCACGTAGAGCTGCACTGTTAACTTGACCTTGCCGGAACATCTTGCGTCGTTGTTGCATCATGTTAGCTTTGTCAACGTTAAACTGCTCTCGAAATATCTCATTCTGTACTGATGCTGACTGACTCTGTAAATCTGCTACCTCACTACCAGTACTTTGCCCAATTAGTCCCCCCATCAGGGCACCACCGGCTATTAAGCCCCACCCTATAGGATTGGACAGAGTTGTAGTAGCTAGTACTGCAGTGCCTGCCACTGATGCTAAGCCTGCCATATTATACCCTCGTTAGCACATTACCGTTGTAGCCCCAGGCGTACAACTGGCAATCTTTGCCATCTTCTGTCTCGAACTTAAACTGTAAAGTTCTTCCCCTTCCTCTAATTTTATTCTTAGTAGCAATATAATCTTGACCTGGTGCCCACGGAGTTTCTGGCATGTAGAGCCTATTCAATCTGTATACTTGGTAAGGGCCGTGTACTTTACCAGTATAGCCATCATTAGCGTAGTTCCAATAGGCTGTTAAGAAGCACCCACTGGTACCTAGAAGCTCATCTGTATCCTCGTTATACCCTGTCTCAGTAGCCTTAAACGTAGTGGTAATGTAGTTAGGAGTCTTGCGTGTTTGCGTACTGTCCATAGTAAAGTAACCAGACTTCATGTATGCGTTAGCATCTACCCCAAGGGGGTACTGATCACTGCCTACAAAGTCATAGAAGGACATATCTTCTAGGGAGCCTACCTTAGCGGTAGTTGCACCATCACGTATAACATATTTAAAGCTAGATGTATACCTAAAGTTAACTAAGAATTCTACATATACTGGCTCTCCGCCAACTGTCACATCTCCTCCGCTTGTTGTAAACACATACGCATTATCAAAGTCGGAGTCAACAGCATTATCAGGTACGTACTCAATTACGTACGTGCTGTTAGTTGTTATACTTGAGTCATAAGGAAACTTATTAAATGTATATGCCCCATTAGCCATAGACATAACAAGCTCGGCGTCAAACTTTCTTTCATCCGCATCAGCCAAAGTTCCTACAAGAGAGTTATACAACCAACGCACTTCATTGTTTTGTTTATTGTATATGCCTCTAGCCTCTCTCTTGGCTAAAGGAAGTACTGTCTCATACCACCTCTGTATACGATTCTCTGATATGTTTTTTAGCTTAGGCAGTCCCGTGTTTTCATCAGGTGTTATAAGATAGATACCTGAGTCAGCCCAAAACATTAAAACATTATCACGTATAACAATAGAGTTATTGCCTGCTACTTTAGTATCTGATATCTTATCAAACCTAAAGTCATAAGGATTAAAGTATCCCTGTTCTGAGTACAAGTACCAAATGTTATCGGAAGTAAAGATAAGTAGACCAGTACGATAAGGAACTACCCGTTGTATAGCACCTAAATCACTAGCTGTAACCCACACCCCATCAGTGTCTACTAGACTGCTAGTATCTACAGCTTGGCACTTAGCCAATACCTCTACTTGATTTTTTGCAGCGTCTGTTGGGTCTGGTAACTGGCTAATGCCTATTGCTAAACCACTACTATCATCAGTGTTATTAAATGCATATATCATTCTACCAGACCACGCAGCAATATCTGCTACTTTAGCACCCGAGGTTTTAATGTTAGTACCTGCGGAGTAAACTATGGGAGCAGATGCTGTTACCGCTAGCGTGTCTAATGTAGTATCGTATCCGTATATAAGACTTACTTGGTAGTCAGTGCCATTGACTGAAACGTAGGCCTGCCTAGTTGCATACTTAGTTACAAAGAAGGGAGCACTACCGTTAGTAGCACTGTAGGGTAATACTGCAAAGGTATCGTCTTCTGCATTATACGAGTACAGCTGATTGCCACTACCCGCGTCAGTGACTGTCAGCACATCTTGTTTGCGCTCACTATAAGTAGAACCCCCGTCATCAGTATCAGCCTTATCTTCTCCATTTGGAGATATAGTAGAATACACTACACTAGTAGTTAAGTCTGTATTAAAGAAGCTGGTATCAGGTACAATGATGTTCCCAAGGTTATCAGTATCAAACGCTAGTCCGCGACGGCGCTGCCTACTGCCATCAGCACGTAGTTCAAAGTTCTGTTCATCTACTGTAGCATTAGGGGGAAATGTTAGTGGATTAACATCTGATACATACCCAGCAGAGAAATCAGTTTGCTCTAGATTTAGTTCCTGTGCCGCCACTAGGCTTCTCCTGCTTGACTGGCTTACTCTCTAAATAGGTATCAATCTTTTCTTGTACAAGCTTTGGGTGTGTGTAGGCTTTTCCCTTAAGTGCCTCTGGCAATTCACCTCCACCCTCGTAGTGTGCTTCATACATAGCTGGAAATACTTTAGATGATCGTACTAGCATTTGTTTATCTGGATTCATTTAGTTCTTCCTCTACCAAAGTTAGTTAGCGTAATACCACCTCTAATCTTAAACTGATTAATAGAAGCTTTAACGCGTGATCGCTCTGCTTGTTGATTTGCTTTCTGATTTACCTCTTGTGCCAGTACTAGGAATGATCTGCTCTTAGCTTCATTTAGTAAAAGAGTGAACGAATCATTAGGTATGTCAGGTGTGAAGTTATCGGTGTGTGTCCACTCTGCCTCTTTTTCTACCAACATAGCCGACTTAGAGTTCTGTATAAAGTCATCTACTTCCTTGTCGTATCCATCAAACACAACGTAGTCATCATCAAAGGTAGTCCAATATGTAGGTGCCCTGTCATTATGAATACTAAGGTATACCCCACTATCATCTACTACTTCTGTTATGTCTGTCTGACTCTCATCTCGTCCATTACTCATGTCAAGAAATTCACTAGGAGTTATGTACGTCATGAGTTTGTATGTATTACGCACGTCACCTAACTTCTTAACATTATACCTAAGTTCTAATACTTCTTTAACTCCGTCTGCTACTTTGCAGTGAGTAGGCCTAGCTATACTGGCAGCGTTGATTTGAGATAATTGCTTAAGATGATCCCAACTATACAGTGAGATTAAGTCGTTGTATGTAGTACGTATAATCTGTGCTACTTGCTGTGCTTCAGGAGTGTCATCAATGGAGTTAACTAGATCACTATCCATATCCGATAGTATGTCTTGCACCATCTCCAGTAAGGTGTACTTCATACTGTAAACTCCGCGTCACCGCCCAGGGTCCATGAAGATACACTTAGCTTGTCACCAGTATCTTGGCCAGTATCCCCTGATATTTGTAAAACATCCCCAATAGAGACTGAAATAGATTGTGTGTCAGTCACTGCGCCAGTGACGTCGCTCACTGAAAATGAGATTGCCAAAACATTATTTTTAAACACTGATACAGTTGCATTGTCTGAGACTGCATCAGATATTACCGATCTGACCGTTCCAGACGCTGTGATAATAACGCTTGGCCCAAATTGAGTACTGTCTGAGGGCACCTTTAATACATCGCTACTGACGTTATTGCCCTGCATTCTATGTGCCACCCACCTAACAGTAGAAGACGCAGTAACTGTTTTACTTCCTATCCTAGCTGAAACCCAAGCATCTTCAGCAGCCCCTGTTTGAAGCTTTTCAGCTCCAAGAGTACCAGTAGCTACTTTATCATTAGTTACAGCGCCGTCGTCTAGTTTAACAGTGGTTACTGCACTTGGGGCAATGTTTCCTGTATCTACTAAACCAAATTCTAAGGCAGATCCATTGTACTGGTATACATGGTTTGTGCCAGGTGACCCTGTATCTGGGTACCCCTTTGGAGTGTGCTTTTCTGAGTCAGTAATAGTTTTATGGTCTATCGCCATGTGTTTCCCCAATAAAAAAGGGAGGGAAGGTTTCCCTTGCCACTCCCTATAGTCCTTACCTTAAAGGTTATGCACCTTCTGGCATATACTCTACAATAGTGCGTAGCTTACCACCAGTCAGACTTCCACTACTGCCGCCAGTAGCGGCCAGAGTAAGTGCTAGCTCAGCACCTGCACTACCTACCGAAGTAGGAGTAGTAACAGCGTCAACACCTGCTGTGCCTCGTACAAGGCCACCCATAGATACGTCAGTACCAGTAAAGTCACCGATGACAGTACTAATGTCAAAGCCAGTACGATCACCATCTTGTGTAACTGCTTCAATAATCTCAGTAGTGACTTTTTGGATCTTGGCGTATGCTGGAATATCCAATACTAGATTGTCTGCACCAGCAGTAGGTAGATCGGTTACATCATAAGAATAGACTACCGTAGCAACTCCACCCTTATATCCGTACGCTCCACCAAACCGACCATTAGTAGTACGAGTACCATAATGTACTTCTACGCCCCGAACTGGGGCTGTTTGAAAAGACATAATTTGTTTCCTCTATATTAGACAGTTGCCAAAGTGTAAATAACACCAAGGGTGTCTACACGCTGAATGCCAAAGCCATCACGAGTAGTAGTTTGAAACTTCTCACGACGCTCTTCATGGTCACGCCAGCCTTCAATAGAAGGAGCCACTCGTTGAGCGTACATAGCCGGTGTGTGTTGATCTGACATCAGAGACATTGCAATGTTTGCAACACCATCAGTGATGGTAGTAGTGCCATCGTCAAATGACCCTGTAGGCAGATAGTTGGTAGTCCAGATATCAAATCCATAGATGTTACGAATGAACTTGTGGCTCTGTGCAAAACCTTCAGTGACAATACCTTCAAACATGGGGTTGTCAGAAGTAACTACTTGAGCCAACTGGTTAAAGGTAAACTCTACAGACGGATCAACGAATAGCACACGGCCCTGAGCAGGTACACGGGCTTTATCAAATGCGTACTTCATACGACTGATATCTTCTAGTGTAATAACACCACTAGTACCCGTACCGGGAATGCGGTGATTAACACCGTTGATTACGTTTGGATCACCTGGGGTTTGTCCGGCATTAAGTGCTTTGAGAAAGTTAGTCTCATGCCATTCGGCAAGAGCAATAGCTGACTCTTGTGCGCGAGCTGCTTCCAGAGCTGCAATACGACGAAAGTCTTGACGAACTTCATCGCTAACAAACCAAGCATCACCAACGTACTCGTTGATGGACATGGTTACTGTACCAGAATCAATCGCAGTAAAGTTCAACGGAATACCTTCAGCTACTTCTTGAATAGTAGCAGCGCCGGTAGTCGCGATGTTCAAAGTTGTACCATCAGCAAAGTCTGATACATTACGATACATGTTGTCAGGCAACATAATATCAGGAAGAGTTTGGATTAGAAACTCTGAGTATTTCTGTGCGTCGTTAAACGCATCTGCATTTGAGCGTTGAATAGCCATTTAGTTTCCTAGCCTCTATTTAGTTTTTGCTTCTCTTCAATCTGTTTCATAAGGTTTATAGCATCTTTGCTACGACCAGTACGCAACGGATTGGGAAGCTTGTCTTCATGTTGGTTATACTGAAGTGCTTCAGTATTAACTGAAGAGGTACCAAATCCACTAGTGCTAGCTTGCTTAGGCTTGAGGCCGATCAGGTTATTGAATGCTTCGACGCTGTTAGCGGCTACACCCAATAAGAAGTCTTTGCTCACGTTAAGCTCTTTAGCTTTAGTGTTAAGTAGTTCCTCGGTCTTATCTCCATGAACTGCTGCAACACCCTCAATAGCTTTACGCTTGTTTTGATCTTGAGTAGCTGCTTCGTTCTCTGCAGACATACGACGCCGGAATTCTTCATACATTGAATCCAAATCAACGGCATCGGCTCTGGCAGCATCAGACTCTTGCACTTCAGTGGTCGCTGGGGCTGGGTCTCTAGGCTTGCCATAGTTCTTAATTAGGTCTTCCATCCTTTCTTTCTCCGTCTTGAGGTTTTGATTTTCTTGCTCTAGGGTTTGGATATGCTCTTGGGCATGAGCCGCACCTTTGAGTGCCTCTTCTGGAGAAGTATACTTAGGCTCTCCACTAGTATTAACAATGGATTGCAACAAAGTATCTAGTTCAGATGGTTGTTCAGTGGTTTCCACGGCTTGGTCAGTCATGTAAATCCTCGTTTATTAATGTAAATGTATTACTTATGAAGGTATTATACCATATTCTTAATAAGAAGTCAAGCCTTTTAACAAACTTTTTACTTCCTTGTATGCTTTAATCTTTCCCATGATGTACGCATGTTCGTGGCTCCAGTCTCCTGTAAAGGATTCCCTTCCTAGTGCTAGTGTAAGCTCAGCTTCAATCATGGAGTTAAGTATATTATCCTCCTTATCAAATACCATACTAGAGCTATTTAGTACTTTTTCAAATTCTTCCTTAGCTTTGCCTTCAAGCCCACTAACCCATTGGTGTTTCATTCTATAATTTCCCCTGTGTTAGTTACA
>Ga0306907_1000217_pt1 | contig 29596 bp, 34 predicted proteins | sample AntRauTorcE11898_FD_190415 | JGI IMG/M metagenome (GOLD analysis project Ga0306907, IMG submission 190415) | Saline lake microbial communities from Rauer Islands, Antarctica - Metagenome Torckler E11 #898 (v2) (version 2) | ecosystem: Environmental > Aquatic > Non-marine Saline and Alkaline >... | reverse complement strand
TTTTTATTTATTCAGTTTTAATAGTTTGTTAAACTTCGAGTTTTCATATTCGTGATTAAACAAGTAAGAAACTGTAACCTACCACAGTGTACAAACCCACCTCACTTTTATTATAAATCATAATAAACCAACTTTCAAAAAAGAAAGCGTCTTTTTGTCTTTAAATCTTTTGTGGTGTTTATGTGCGCTCCAATCTCTTGAAGCGCACGTAAACACCTTCAATATGTATTTGGGCCATTGACCAAAGCAATGGCTATCTTTTTAAGGGCGTTTTCGCAAAGGAGTTTAACCGCCGAACGGCTGACTTCAATCATTTCGTCCACTCGTCGGCATGTTCGCAATCGCGGTAATGGGCATATGTGTACCTTGTTGCGTCCACATCCGCTTTCTTAGGAGGCCACTACCGTTTAGAACTGTTCTATCTGTGTTACTCCTTAGTTTATGCTATATGTCGTTAACGTAGAACTGAAAAACGCCTTTGAAGTGTGACCTGACAAGCCATAGGCTATTAAGTCTTTTCAAAGGCATTTTACTTAGCTTGGTATTTGATTAAAGGGTGAAGTCGCCCTCTTGAAGGTATCCATTTTTTCTGAATACGTGATCTAAAATAAACATCAAGGCAATAGGGAAGACAAAATGAAGCAACCCGATGCCTAGGAAAACAACAGCTTTATACCCCATGGCATCAAGGACGCCAATTTGCCCGATGAATCCGCTTGTCCCCATTCCACTTCCTATCGGCGTGCTTTCGAGTTTGAATAATAAGGTTGAAAAAGGACCAAGAAGTGCAGACACAATAATCGGTGGAACCCAAATAACGGGTTTTCTTAGAATGTTTTTGAATTGTAGCATGCTTGTGCCTATCGCGATGGATAATACGGTGCCAATAGAATTGTCTTTTCTTGACATGACCGCGAAACCGATCATTTGTACACTGCATCCAACCACTGCAGCGCCGCCCGCAATGCCTTCCAAACCGATACTTATCGCAATGGCCGCACTAGAAATAGGCGAGGTCAGAGCCATTCCCATCACTGCTGCAATGATGATGCCCATGAACAGCGGTTGGTAGTTTGTGGCGTTGTTTATGAATGACCCGATGGCTTGCATGCCTAGTGCCACGGGCTCACCGATGAGGTTGGCCACAAGAAAAGCGATGCTTGCAGAAATGAGGGGAATCAAGATGATGTCAACCGGCGTTCTTTTTCTTAAAATGTATCTCAAGCCCTCCATCGCAGCGACACTTGTAATGTAGGCGACCACGGGGTCATTGCTGATTTGGGTGGCGATGCCACCTGCGATGGCGCCACTTATCAGGGATAATCCTTTCAAGTCGAGGCTCCAGGCGATTCCGATGCCAATGCCGATACCCATGAATCCTTTGAGGATGGTAGCGAGTTCTTGAATCTGAGTACTTCCCACGAGCACGCCTATCTGATCGACGATGACACCGATAATCAAGGTTGAAAACAACCCTAGTGCCATGCCGTTCAAGGTCTTTATCAGATATTCCAACAACTGTTTACTGCGAGTTTTTAACGCTGTGTCTTTCATATATACTCCTCCAATGTTTAGATCAATGCAATTATTTTAACATAGTCGATAAATAAATATCGACATTATATTCACTAATAGTTGAAGCGAGTATTTAAGAGCTCATTCATGGTCGCAAATGATGGCTGAGCACCTTTCTTAGTCGCCGCAAGTGCACCGCATTTTTGTGCGAGATTTATACACTCGTGCATGGGATAATCATTGCTTAAGGCGTACGCAAGTCCTGCCACGAAAGCGTCCCCTGCACCGGTTGTATCAAGCGGGGTTATGTTAAAGGCCTTTTCATGGTGAGTGACGCTATTTATTATGTAACTGACCCCTCTCGCGCCTCTTGTTAAGACTACGGCGTGTTTGACTGTTTTATTAAGCGTACGTAGAATAGAATCTATGGTTTTTGTTGATTGCGCCTTTTGAGCGGTTAGACTGTTGGCTTCGGATTCATTCAAGACGAGCCAGTCAATTTTTCCAAGTAATTCCTCACTCATTTGTCTTGCAGGGGCGGGGTTGTAAAGGACCATGACGTTTGAAAGATGGGCTTTTTCTATGAGTTTTTTATTGAGCGCCATTGGAATCTCGTTTTGAAGCACAATCATGTCATACGCTTCGATTGTAAAATTATCGATGGGGATGTCAAAAGCCATGTTGGCTCCAGATGTTACTACAATGGCATTGTCTGTCTTGGTTCTTTGAATGAATGCCTTTCCGCTCAAAGTATTTTCAAGGGTTTGAATGCCTTCGGTGTTAATGCCTTCTTTATATAATGCTTGCTTCAAAGCCTGACCTTCGCTATCGTTTCCTACAGCCCCTTGCATACTCACTTTAGCGCCCAGTCTTGAAAGTGCCACAGCCTGATTGGCCCCTTTGCCACCATAATGTGTTTCACTTGAATGACCGAGCAATGTCTCCCCGGGCGTCACAATGCTATCGACATCAATGACAAAATCCGTGTTTAAACTGCCAACTACTAAGATATTTGACATGGAATCACTCCTTTTATATTATAGTATCACATTTAAAAGTGATTTAATATGAGCGAGCCCCTTGAAAGAATTTTAATATACCCTATAATATACATTAGACATTATAGTTCATGTGAAAGTAGGGGTATCATGGCGCACACCCATAATGAATCAAACAATAGCCATAAAAACATCAAAAGTGCATTCTTCATCAATCTTGTCTTTACTGTCATTGAAATTTTCGGAGGCTTGTATACAAATTCCATAGCAATACTCTCCGATGCCATTCATGATCTTGGAGACACCGTCTCACTTGGGATGTCGATGTTTTTCGAAAAGTTTTCCAAAAAAAAGGCTGATGACACCTATACTTTTGGGTATGATCGCTTTTCTCTGCTAGGAGCCGTTATAAGCAGTTTTGTGCTTTTTGGAGCGTCGGTTTTCGTTTTGACACAGGCTGTTCCGAGACTTTTAAGTCCTGAGGCAGTCAATGCAAAGGGCATGATTGTGTTCGCCGTACTCGGTGTCTTATTCAACGGTTTTGCAGTACTTAAGGTACTCAAAGGATCAAGCCTTCATGAAAAGGTCATTACATGGCATTTGATGGAAGACTTTCTTGGGTGGATTGCCGTACTTATCACAAGCATAGTCTTATTATTCGTGGAGTGGTTTTTTCTCGATCCGCTTCTCTCAATACTTATCACAGTTTACATTGTACTCCATGTCCTTAAGAATTTAAAAAAAGTATTCAATGTATTACTTCAAAAATCCCCTTCAAATTTAAATATTGCTGAATTGAAAAACAAAATAATGCCGATGAACGGCATTGTCGATGTCCATCATATTCATCTTTGGTCCTTGGACGGACAGATTCCCATGCTTTCTATGCACCTAGTTGTGGAAGAAGGGTTCTCCCGAACTAAGCTAAAAAGCGTAAAAGGTGCCGTCCGCATGTTACTTGCAAAGCGCGAGATTTACCATATCACCATTGAAACCGAACTGCCTGGTGATCCATGCATGAATCCTCCATGCAAATAAAAGCTCAAACGCCATACAAAGGCGTTTGAGCTTTTTATTGGAAAATTTTCTTTAATTCCGATATTGAGTCAATCGAGATAGCGGCTTCATCGAGCTCGCCTGGTTGTGCAAACCCGTAGGTCGCTGCGATGGTCAAAAGGCCGTTTTCTCTTCCTGCTTCCATATCGTGGTGTCTGTCACCAACGATGGCCATAGGGCTGTGGAAATTCTTTTTAATTTCCTTGAGTACGTCAGATTTGCGTTCGATGCCTTCATATGTTTGTGAACAAACCATCGCTTTGAAGTATCTGTCAAGACTGAATTTTTTTGTGTGTGCGTGCATATAATAGGTTTTGCAGTTGCTGATGAATATCAAGGTATAACCGCGTTCTTTGAGGGTTTTCAAGGTATCAAGCGCGCCCTCATAAAGCACGGCCTCATTGTTTTTTATGCTTTTTTTCATCTCGCGCCCGAGGATTATGCTGGCTTCTTTTTTGGCATTTTCATCAATTGAAGTGCCGAAACTTGCCCACATTTCACTTGGGGTTTGACCCATGAACTCTGAAATCTCTTCATCACTCCACGTGCGATCTTGTACTCCGTGGTTCTCAACAAGCGCTTGATAAGCTTTTCTGAAAGCCGGAGCGTAAAGATTCAAACTGTCATGAAGGGTCCCGTCATAATCAAAAAAGAGTGTCTTTACGTGGTTGAATGTGGTCATTTGAGATTCTTGAACAGGTTTGCCATTTCTATGGCACTCATTGCAGCATCATAGCCTTTGTTACCGGCTTTGGTTCCGCTTCTTTCAATGGCTTGTTCGATGGAGTCCGTGGTAAGGATCCCAAAAATGATGGGAACACCGGTATCAAGGGACACGTTTGCGATGCCTTTGGTGACTTCGTTGGCGACCATATCAAAGTGCGGAGTTGAGCCGCGAATGACGGCCCCTAAAGTGATGATTGCGTCATAGCGGTTTAAATTGGCGGTTTTCTTGGCCACTAGTGGGACTTCGAATGCGCCTGGTACCCAAATTGTATCAATGTCTTCTTCACGTACTCCGTGTCTGATTAAGCCGTCCAAAGCACCGTCTTTAAGTTTCGAGCCGATGAATTCGTTGAATCGTCCTACGATTACCGCTACTTTCAATCCTTCTCCTTGGAACTTTCCTTCAAATGTTGTCATGTTATTCCTCCTCGAATTTGAGCATATGGCCCATTTTTTCTTTTTTGGTTCTTAAATAGAATTCATTACGTTCATTGTGGTTCATTTGAATCGGTACACGAGCTACGATTGATAGAGAGTGTCCACTAAGTCCGCTTATTTTTTTTGGGTTGTTGGTCATTAAACGTAGCTTTTTGACGCCGAGAGAGCGGAGGATTTGAGCGCCAATTCCGTAATCTCTTAAGTCATCTGCGAACCCGAGTGCGTGGTTCGCTTCCACAGTATCCATTCCCTGATCTTGCAAGTTGTAGGCGCGTATTTTGTTGATAAGACCGATGCCGCGCCCTTCTTGACGCATATAGAGTATAATACCCTTGCCTTCCTCATCAATGCGTTTCATCGCACTATGAAGCTGGTCGCCGCAGTCACAGCGCGTGGACGCGAAGGCATCGCCTGTCAAGCATTCGGAATGCACGCGAACCAATACCTCGTCATCTTCAGTGATGGTGCCTTTGACTAGGGCAACGTGGTGTTCACTGTTCAAGGTATTTTCGAAGCCGATTATTTCGAAATTGCCATAGTGCGTAGGCATTTTTGCACTCGTAGCCCTTTTTATGCAACTGTTTTCCTTGTCCATCCGATATTTGATCAAGTCGGCGATGGAAATCATCTTGAGTCCGTGCGTTTCCTTGTATATTTCGAGATCGTCAAGGCGTGCCATCGAGCCGTCATCATTCATGATTTCACAGATGACCCCGGCAGGTTTTAAACCAGCCATTTTTGCTAAATCAACTGCAGCTTCTGTATGACCGGCTCGCTTGAGCACTCCACCGTCTTTTGCGATTAGGGGAAATACGTGTCCCGGTTTGTTAAAGTCACTGGGACCCGACTGAGAATCGAGGGCTTTTCGGATTGTCAAGGCCCGTTCGTAGGCACTGATGCCGGTGGTGGTTTCCTTGGCGTCTATGGAGGTGGTAAAGGCGGTTTTATAGGTATCGGTGTTTTCCTTGACCATTGCTTCAACTCCGATAGTCTTCAAATCGGCTTTTTGCATGGGAAGGCATATTAAACCTCTTCCATGTTTGGCCATGAAATTGATGGTTTTCTGATCGGCTTTTTCCGCCGCCATGACCAAGTCACCTTCATTTTCACGGTCTTCATCGTCCACGACGATGACCATCTCACCGTTTTTAATTGCTTCGAGTGCTTCTTCGATTGTGTTAAGTGCCATGATAGGCCTCCTTATATATACCCGTTCTCTTTTAAAAAGTTCTTGTTCAAGGTGTTTTTTTCTTTATGGGGTTTCAAAAGTTTCTCGACGTATTTGGCAATCATATCGACTTCCAAGTTGACTTTTGAGCCTATGGAGAGTGTGCCAAAGGTCGTTTCACGTTTGGTTTCGGGAATAACTGAGACACTGAATGATGAATCACTTACGTCAATGACAGTCAAACTGACACCGCTTATTCCGATGGAGCCTTTTTGAGTGATATAGCGTGTGATGTCAGCTGTGGTTTCAAAGGTGTAGAGTGTGGCGATGCCTTGGTCCTTTGAAGCGACGAGCGTCCCCATGTCATCCACGTGACCACTCATCATGTGACCGCCAAGGCGGGCGTCGGCTCTAAGAGCACGTTCCAAGTTGAGCGTTTCACCCCGTTTGAGTGACCCGAGCGTACTTCGATTGAGCGTTTCATACATGACATCGACGGTGAACGTGGTTGCAGTCATGTTCGTAACAGTCAGACACACGCCGTTTGTGGCAATGGAGTCTCCGATTTTGCTGTCTTTCAACACGGTGTTTGCCCCAATGACAAGTGAGGCTGATTTGGAGTCTCTTTGTATGGTTTTGAGGATGCCTTTTTCTTCTATAATTCCGGTAAACATGGTCTAACCTCCTACACTATAGATTACGAGTATGTCTTCATCAAAAAATTCGATGGTATCTCTTTTTAATGGGATGCTTTCATTCACGGTGTCAAAGCCCCTGCCGCCAACGGGAGTCAATGCATCCTTACCACCAATGATTTTAGGGGCGATGAACACATAGTATTTTTGTACTATACCTGCTTTGAAGGCACCTTCGTTCAAGGTGCTTCCCCCTTCAAGAAGAATGCTGTCAATGCCTTTGACGCCCAGTTTGTCCATCAAAATGTTTAAGTCAAAATTGCCGTTATCATCCTCCATCACAACGATATCTGCCCCTTTGTCCTTGAGGGCTTTGATTTTAGATGCATCCGCATGGGCATTGACCACGACGATGGGGTCTATTGGACCGTTAAGTACGTGCGAATCGAGTGGAATCGTTGCCGCATTGTCCAAGATGATTGGGATAGGGTGGGAAACCTCGGTATTTTCCAAGCGAACATTCAATCTCGGATTATCTTTGATGAGCGTGTTGCTTCCGACCATAATAGCGGAGACACGATTTCTTAATTTGTGTACAAATTTACGGGATTTATCATTAGAAATCCATTTGGAGTCATATGTACGTGTCGCGGTTTTGCCATCAGCACTCATGGCAGATTTCATTATCACGAAGGGTCTCTTGGTTGTTATGTAGTGAAAGAATATTTCATTCAACGCTTTGTTTTCTGTGTCGAGTACGCCGCTTTTCACTTCAATGCCAGCGTCCTTTAGCATTTTGATGCCCTTACCTGCGACTAGTGGATTGGGGTCTTTTGAAGCAATGACCACGCGTTTGAGTCCCCCTTTTACGAGGGCAAGTGCGCATGGGGGTGTTTTACCATAATGACTGCAAGGTTCGAGCGTTACGTACATCGTAGCGCCTTCAATGCTTTCGCTGGCCTGATTGATGGCGTTGATTTCAGCATGCGCATCTCCGTATCTTGCGTGGTAGCCTTCTGCGATGATACGGTCATTTTTAACAATGACCGCCCCGACTAAAGGATTGGGGTTGGCCAGTCCTACGCCTTTTTCTGCGAGAGATAATGCTCTTTGCATATAGGTCTTATCCATGGCAACCTCCTTCAAATAAAAAAATGCCCTGAATATTCAGGGCATGTAAAAACAGACGACATAGAAATGTCTATCTTCTTCCATCCAGACTTTACTGTCGGTATGGGAATCGCACCCATTCAGCCTAAGCTCGCGGACTATACCGCCGGTCGGGAATTGCACCCTGCCCTGAAGATATTACACTTGTATTATAGGATTGTGAGGGTTTAATGTCAATAAATTTGATAATTTTATAATTGATTTACCCACAAGAGGAGAATATAGTAACGAATTGCGGCTTGTAGGCTTTGTCGATTGATAAGTGAATCCATTATTGTTTTTAATTACAATTCCTTTGTTTTTTTGTAAAAGACTGTGTATGATTTCAATAACTGTATGGTTTACGCTATAATGAGTTTAACTATTTATATTAAATACAATTAAAGAGGTGTACCTATAGATGAAACACTCATTACTTAACATATGGGGCGATGTCGTTGAGACAAAAGCCCTAATTTTTTCCATTTTTTTGATTGGTGTCACGACCATGGGCGCCCATCTTCTTGCGCCAAGTGACAATGAGACTCTCGGCTTGTTTTTCGGTATCGGCGGCGCCGTTATTGGATTTATCATCACCGTGTTTCTGTTTAAACCGCAAAGAATCATTCACGAACAGGAGCGCGATTAGATGGATGCTTCATTGATTATATGGATGATTGGGGCCGCTATACTCGCGGTGTCGATTTATACTTTCATCGGGTTCATTCCCGGAACCGATGAAACCAGTGTGCTCCTTCCGATTACCTTGGCCGTTGTGTTAAGTGGCGCAGATCCGGTGGTTGTGCTTACATTTTTCATCGCTTCAATTGTAACGTTGAACCTCACGAACATCATGCCTACGGCGATTGTCAATCTTCCAGGCGGGGTCATGTCTTCTGCGATGATTGAACACAGTTTGTTTATCAAAAAGGAAGGAAAAACAGCTGAAGTTATTAAAAAGATGGTTGCGGCCAGTGCCCTGGGCGTGATTATAAGCATCCCGCTTTCATTAATGCTTGCCTTCTTTTTAACCCCTTTTGCCGAAGTTATAAAGCCGTATGCATCTTATCTGTTTATCTTTGGAGCCATTTTCCTGAGTTTGATTTCCAAAGCAAAGTGGCTTTCTTTAATCGCCATTATTCCCCTGTCTCTGCTTTTCATGAGTCTGAGACATCTCTACTGGGGGCTTGGTGTGGTTGATCGAAGTACGACGGTCACTGTGTCTTTCTTCTTAGGAATCACTGTTGGGCCGTTGTTGGTATCCCTTATCAGATTGCTGAATCCCAAAACCTACAAAGAGAGTGTCATCAAAGATAAAAATGATGTCACCATTCCTTATAAGGATAAGTCTCAATCAAACAATCCCTTGAAGATGCTATCAGGCGAAGAGCGCAACCACGCTGGAATCGGGGCATTGTTGGTCAATTTCCTGTTTGTACTTTCGCCTGTAGGTCTAACCATATTGATTGGAGAAACCTTCAACAAACGCTTCAAGGACCCTTTGAAAAAAGCCATCATGTCTGTGAGTACCATGAGCGCAGTTGTCCAGGCGACGTATCTCTCGGGGATTATCATTCCCTTGCTCGCGCTTGGAATTCCGCTTTCACCTGTAGCCATAGGCCCTGGTAATGCCCTTTTCAGAGCTGATCCGGTGTTTACACTTGATAATAACGTCCATCACATGTTAGGCTTTTTTGATTTCACCGTAGCGGTTGTTCTCGGAGCAATGATTGCTTTGATTATCAGTTATACGTTGATATCTAAATACGCATTTTCAATCACACGCTTTGTGATGAGGTACATCCCTCATGAAGCGGTGCTCGGTCTCTTTATTGCCTTTATTGTACTGCTTGCCTATACGGACGCAGGACTGATCAATATATTCGGCGTATTACTTATCGGACTTGTCAGTGGGACTCTGAATCGCATGGGTGTCAACTATGGTGTGCAGTTCATGAGTCTTTATGCGGCGCCTAAAGTCGTTGCCATATTGGCAGGGGGCTTTTAAATGAGAGGTAAAGCTCACGGAAAAATCATCGTCATCGGAGAACACAGTGTCGTTTATGGACATTTGGCATTGTCCGTGCCCGTTTCTCAACTGAGTACTATATGTACTTTGGAAAAATCGGATGTAAACCATTTTGAAAGTACGCTTTACAGTGGGAAAACAAGTGGTTTTCCCACTGCCTTGGAGCCTATAAGAGACTTGATTGAAACGTTGCAACGTAGCCTGAATATAAACCAAGCCTTCACCCACTTCATTGAGTCAAACATACCGATTGATGCTGGTTTTGGGTCTTCTGCGGCTTTGGCTCTAGCCGTCGTGCGGGCTTATGATGCGCAATTCTCGATGGAACTTAGTTCGCATAATTTGTTTGAATGGGTTCAGTATTTTGAACGCCTAACCCACGATACGCCAAGTGGCATTGACGCCCTGAGCGTCATTCATGACACGCCCTGGCTTTTTTCAAAAACAGACAAACGAGCACTTTCGTTTGACTTGAATGCTTATTTGGTGATTGCGGATACTTTGGAACGCACTCCGACAAAAAAAAGTGTCAAGTCCGTAGCATCCCTCAAGCATACGGCGTCATTTTATCCTATTATGAATCATCTCGGAGACATCACACAAAATGCCTATGAAGCGATGATGGCTAGAGATATTAACGCGCTTGGCAAATACATGAATCAATCGATGGACGGCTTAAGAACTCTCAATCTTTCTACGAATCGTATCGATGCTTTCACTGAGACGGCGCTTGTAAATGGGGCAAAGGGTGCAAAACTCACCGGTGGGGGCATGGGAGGGTGCATCATTGCCTTGTGTGACACCTTGAAAGCCGCTAAATCCGTAGAGCACGCGCTCATAACGACCCATAACGCTCCGACATGGATCACTAAATTTTAAAGGGTTGATACTATGAAAATCACCGCAAAGGCCCATCCCAATATCGCATTAATCAAATACTTCGGTAAAAAGAATGTTTCTCAGGTGCTTCCCTATAACGATTCTGTTTCCATCACTTGGGATACGTTTGAAACTGTAACGTCCATCGAAGATAGCGATACTTTCCGTTTCTTCTTGAATAATAAAGAGGCTTCTCCAACCGACAGAGATAAGCTAAAGACATTTTTGCATTTTTTTACCTCTCAACCGCTTGATGTGACCATCCGTTCTCAAAACAATTTCCCTACGGCAGCGGGACTGGCTTCAAGTGCCTCTGCCTTTGCGGCGTTGAGTGTGGCCGCGAACCGATATTTCAAAACCGCGTTTGATGAATCAACCCTTGAAGCGATTACCAGAAAGGGATCAGGCTCGGCTGTGAGAAGCCTTAGAGGCGGCGCAAACCGCTTTAATCGTGACGGACACGTATATCCAATCAATGCGCCCATTGAGGATTACCGGCTTTTCGTGGTGCTCATCAACGTTCAGAAGAAACCCTTCTCAAGCAGGGAAGCCATGCGCCGTACGGTGCTCACGTCTTCACTGTATAAGCCGTTTGTCGATACGGCCAATCGTGATGCGGATGCTTTGGAGGCGGCCTTGAAAAACGGTGACTTTAAAACAGTGGGAAAGTTGAGTGAGAAAAGCGCATTGAGCATGCACGGCACTCTACTTGCCTCGAACCCACCCATACAATTTTTACTAAGAGACTCTATCAAGGTGATTGAGTCAATAAAACGCTTGCGTGAGGATGAGGGAATCGGCGCGTTCTTTACCATGGACGCCGGGCCCAATATAAAAGTCCTTACCACACACAAAGATGTTGAGCGACTTCAACGCGCTTTAAAGTCGCTTGATCATGAAATCCTCGGTCCTCTGACTCCCTCAATGGAAGGAGCCCATATTCTATGAAATTGTCTATTCCGGGTAAACTCTATGTATCGGGTGAATACGGAGTCATCGATCAGAGTCACGCGGTGTTGGCCCCTGTCAATAGACACATGACTTTTGAGATTCACGCGCACAAGGCGGACGTCATTGTCTCAAGTAAGCTTGGCGTGAAACCGATAAAGCCGAAGCATGTTCCAAGGAACGTTATGCGTCCTTACACCCTAGCCCTCAATTATTTGGCTGCATTGAATATCGATAAAAAATCATTTATCATAGTCATTCGTAGCGAACTCGATAGCAATGCCATCAAATTGGGGTTGGGCTCCAGTGGCGCTTTCAATGTAGGCATCATTAAAGCCATTTTATCCTTTCACGGAGTCTATCCATCACCTTTGAAAGTATTCAAACTGGCGGTTCTCTCGCAGTTTGAATTGAATAATCTCTCTTCATTCGGAGATTTGAGTGTCCATGCGTTTAACCAATGGATCCTTTACAAGACATTTGATGAATTGTGGCTGCGTGCTCACAAAGATGATGATTTGACAAGACTGCTCGACATGCCTTGGAAAGGGTTGAAAATCATTCCTTTCACCCCAAAAGGGCTTTATGGATTCGCTCTCAATTCAGGCGTCCCTTCCTCATCCACCAAACTTGTAAAAGCATACAAGGACAAAGTATCATTAGAACCTAGGCATGCGCTTGCGGCTTTTATGGACAAGCATACGCTTGCGTTCTATCATTCCTTGTATGAAAAAGTATCATTGAGTCCTTTGTCGACCATGAAGGCCTATCTAGAAACGGTGTCCGACCAACACGAATTACCCATTCATACTACACATTTGGATGACCTTATTAAAGGACTTGAAACATTTAAAGGGGTTGTTAAAATATCCGGAGCCGGCGGTGGCGATTCTCTCATCGCGTTCTTTCACACTTCATTTGACGCCGCAAAGGCCAAAGGATATTTTACACATAAATCTTATGCCGTTATCAAGATTGGAGGTGTAGCAAGTGAATAGAAAAGATGATCATATTGAAGGCGCATTGAAACAAAATTTCAAGACAAACGATTTTGACGAGGTTCGCTTCATTCACAACCCGCTCAGTGCGACGTCTGTCGACGAAGTCAGTTTGGAAACCGAATTTTTGGGTGTGAATTTCATTATGCCCGTGTATATCAATGCGATGACCGGCGGCAGTATGCAAGGCTACGAAATCAACAAACGCCTTGGAATGCTCGCCGAGCACTTCTCTTTACCTCTAGCGCTGGGCTCAATCAAGGCAGGGCTCAACGATCAAAAGTTGGCTGACAGTTTTAAAATTGCAAGAGAAATTGATCCAAAAGGATGCATCATGGCCAATATTGGCGGTGAAACGACCCTTGATATGGCAAAAAAAGCCATCGATCTCATTGATGCATCGATGCTTCAAATCCACTTGAATCCTGCGCAGGAATTAATCATGCCTGAAGGCGACCGGAATTTTAATGCGATTTCAAACAACATATCCGAGATTGTTAGTGCTATGAAAGTTCCCATCGTCGTCAAGGAAGTCGGCTTCGGCATGAGCAAAGAAATGGTCGAAAAACTTAAAGGATTCGGCATCACACATATTGATATCTCCGGACGTGGGGGGACCAATTTTGCAGACATTGAAAACCAAAGACGGACGATTCCCATGGAGTATTTGAATGACTGGGGGCAATCGACTGTAGAAAGTCTGCTTGAAGCATCACAGGTTGAAGACATTACCATTATTGCCAGTGGTGGTGTACGTAACGCTCTCGATGTCGTGAAAGCGTTAAGGCTTGGGGCATCCATGGTAGGCATGTCAGGATTTTTTCTAAAACTCGTAAAACACAACACCCATGAAGAATCGGTTAATCGAGTTGAAAGGTTTATTCGCGAAATCAAAAAAATCATGGTTTTAATCGGTGCGAATTCGATTGAAGAAATTGCTGAAAAGCCGATTGTTTTCTCCCCAAAACTCATTCATTACATGGAGCAAAGACAGCTAAAAGGAATTCTTTGAATCATTTTTTGCTTAAAAAAAACCATGCACAAGGCATGGCTTAAGTGTTAGTTTTGGTGTTGTAGATTGTAAGAATGTTGTGTGGATTTTTCTTCTCTTGATTCACCGGCGTGTTCAAGGGTGAATTTGAAGATTGCAGGTCCGATTAATGCAAAGAATAGGATTCCTGCAAGCACGATGGTCTGAACCAATTGTCCTTCCGGACCTGGGAATGCCGCAACTACTGCAACAATCATACCAATGGCCACACCACTTTGTGGTAGTAGACATAATCCGATATTTTGCTTAATATTTTTAGAAGCATGACACATTTTTGCACCTATATATGATCCACCGATTTTTCCAATGGCGCGTAAGACTATGTAAATAACGGCAATGAAGCCGGCGCTGATTAATACGTCTAATGATAGTTCTATACCTGAAATTGTGAAGAACAAAATGATAAGGGGACCTGAGAAATTATTTAATGCAGATCCTTGGATTTTAAAAGTCTCCTTGGGAATCATATTGGTAAAGGTCATACCGATGGCCATAGGAACCAAAATCATTGACAGATGGAAGGTATGTGCGATCCACACTGATGCAAGAATAAATGATAAAGAAAATGTCAAATAGGCAACGTATTTGTCCTCTTTGTCAAAATGTTTAATCAAATATTTACTGGCAAACCCAAGTATGCCACCAAAGCCAACACCTACCCCGATTGACAAAACAACTTCTTCTAAGGCTATCATAAGTGAAGCACCGAGGCTTGTTCCACCACCGTTTAATATGCCGATAGCGATACTAGACAATAATGCGAAAATGATAACACCGAAGATATCATCAATCCCTACAATAGGAACGACGGTATCGGTTAATTCACCTTTTGCTTTAAGCTTTTTGACTATTACCATGATAGGGGCAGGGGCGGTGGCTACCGCGATCCCACCAAGTACCAATGCAAGCCATAAACGACCGTCAAAAATCATTATACCGCCGATGACTACGGCTGCAGTTACTATAGCTTGTACGGTGGTAATAATGATAATCATTTTACCGCTTTTCTTGAGTTTTGGTAACCAAAGCTCTGTTCCTATTTGATAGGCTATAATACCTAGTACGACATTTGAAATAATGTGAAATTTACTGGCGGCTGCATCGCCGACAATCCCAAGTACACTTGGGCCTAAAATAACACCGACTACGAGGTAGCCTGTGATTGCAGGTATTCTGAATTTTTCTGCTAGTCTACCGAACAAAAACCCTACTGATAGGACAATTGCTAGATAAAGCAATAATTCAAATACATCCATATATTACATCTCCTTGTTTGCACCAATATGAATTGTACTCCTGTGATACAACATTTTCAAGGGTAAAAAAAAAAAAAACGTTTTTATCGTTTATCCAAGCTGTTAATTCTGATAATGTATAGAGTTCTTATGAGCCTTATACTGTGCGAATTTTTGTGTTAAAAACCTGAAATTTTGTTGCAATAGCGTTTGCATATCAGTCTATATTCATATAAAAAAGTCGCAATTATTTGCGACTTTTTATGTGGGCGATTTTATTACATAATGCTTTTTCTGGCTTCAAGCATTGCCTTTTCAAACTCAGGAGCATCTTCTTTTTTTAGAATGATGAACATCTGGTATTTTCTGTTGTCGCTTCGGTTTTTGAACCGGAGAAGGTGTTTCTCTTTTTTGAACCATCCATAAATGACGCGACTCGGTCGGTAGTCTCTGAGGTCTGCAATGTGGAAGTGTTTGTCAATCCAATGGCCTTTGAAGTTAATATAGCCGTCATTAAAACTGACTTTGAGGGCGTTCACAAAGTAATAATCTCTTGCAAAGTAAAGACCTGCAATAAGGATGCCTGCGATATAAAGCATACTGAATTTCATCACTTGTGAATCCACGAGGATATACCATTGTTCCCCTCGGTAAAGTGTGTTTACTAAGAGAAATACGGCTGCCCCACCAAATATACCAAGGATGAGAAGTGCGACGATCAGCTGATTTCGTCTTAGAAAGTCACTTTTGTATGTCTTATCCATGAAATCACCTATTCCTTGTTCTTAATATAGGCTACTTTGTTATCGATTTTAACACTTAACTTTTTGTTTTGTTTAAAAAAAGTCAGGGGTTTGATGTTTTTTCCGTAGTTTCTTGGATGGAATCCTGGGAATTTCTTTTGAAGTAAGTCAGCAACGATGCTCCAATACGCCCACCCATCATCTTCCTGGTTTGTTTCGATGATGTTTTTTAATTCCTCTTCTATACGGTTGATCGAAGTAATACTGCTTTTAACTGCATCTTTCTTGGTTGGGGTGTCTTTGCTTGGTGAGCTTTGTGAGACTTTTTTGGGTGGTGTCTTCTCGGATTTTCCGTTTTCAGCCTTGTCGTCCGCAAGCATCTTGTCTAGATACCCGAATGCTTCACAGGCATTGACTAAAGAAATTGGTGTTTTGCTTTCGCCCATGCCGAAGACAAACATATTGTCTTCTCTAAGCCTGGTTACGAGTTTTGTAAAATCACTGTCGGAAGTCACAAGGCAAAAACTATTGACTTTACGTGAATATAGAATATCCATGGCGTCAATAATCAAGGTGAAGTCCGATACGTTTTTCCCCGATGTGTAAGCATACTGCTGAACCGGGGTCAGTGCGAATTCATTCATTTTTTCTTTCCATTTTTTTAGATTATTGGTTGTCCAGTCCCCAAATACACGTCGATAATTGATTTTGCCGTATTTATTGGCTTCATCAATGATGTATTCGACGTATTTGGATGAGATGTTTTCTGCATCAATCAAAAGGGCGATATTTTTGTTGTCTGTTGTTGGCATTTTCAAACCTCTTCTTCTTATTTATTTATAGTAAGTTCATGATGAAGACAGTACTTTCTCCGCTTTCTTCAAGGGCTTGACTCAAAAACTGAATGATAAGTCCCCAAAACCCCAAAAGAATGGCAAGACCGATAATTACGATAACTAACTGTGCTTTTATGAAGCTTCTTAGAGAGGGATTGTAGCTTTTATCGAGCAAAATGAGTATGATGACAACGAAGTTCACAAATGGGATGCCCATCAACAAGAGGAACATCAACCAGGCACCTGTGGTCATTTGTCGCTTGTGAAACATCCAATCACGTCCTTTTAATCAATTTAAAAACCGCTGTGATTTGTTGAAGATGGGAGCATACTCAATGTTCTTCAAGGGCACATCATAGTAGTGATTGATGTAAAAGACATCGAGAAGAGTGGTGTTGATGATTGCATGTTTGTCAAGTGAACCTTCTTTGGTGAATGTATAGGTGATTTCACCCATACGGTTAATTTGATTGGATTCGCTTTCAAGTCGCAATTCGGTGTCGTGGTATTTTGCAAAATCTTTGAGCATCGTCACGAGTGCTGCATTAATTTGATGGAATTCTACACCAAGTGCAAGCGTGGTTTGGACATCTTGTTTGAAATCTTCGCCAAACATGTCCTTAAAGGCACTAATATCCCCAACATCAATACCTGAAGACGTCATTTCATGCATAAGCATGTCACTAATTTGTTTACTAGGAGTGCTTACCATGGTCAAATAAGGGAAAAACATTTCAATACCGCTCATGAACATTAGATTGTAAAATTCATCTTCATTAAGTTCATAAAGGGTCGTTTCTTCCATATTGGTCACAACTCTTACTATACTGATGACATTTTCAGTTTTCAATAGACTTTCACGTTGCATTTCATCATAATCCTGCAAAGTCAGACCAAACCCGTCTATGGCATTGAAATCAATGATTTCAGAGAAGTCTAGTGTGAATTCTGCTTCTCTTAGCAACAACTGGTGTGCAGAAGGGTATCCAAGACTTGTTGGAATCGTCAAATCTCCTCCGAGATCTTTGAGAGCGTAGATAGTATCTGCTTTCAACGCGTGTCTCAAGGCTGTATGCATTGAGGTGAGTCCAAAGCGATTGTGTTTATTCAAATCCCATCCTCGGTCTAAAAGAAACATAATGGTTTTGACAACGTTATCATGTTTTTCCTTTTTAAGTATTTTCGAGAAAAAGTCTGTATCCATATAGTCATCGAGTGACCCAAGAGCCTCAATCATATCAAGGAGTTCTGTATGACCTGTGATGAGGTCATAGACAACGTCGTAATCAAAAAGCCATTCATCGCCGTGAATGGAGACAAGATATTCTAGCGTTTCTCTGTCTTCAAGCGCTTTTAAAAACATCCATTTAAGATACTCTTCAGAGAGACCGTAACGAGTATAAAGTTGTTTGAAATCATCACTGTCCTTGTAAGTAATGAGGTATTCATACATTTTAAAGAGATATTCATCACTGAAAGTGAAGTGGTCAAGTGCGGAGATGAGAAACTGTTCGCGGGAAAACACGAGAATAATCTCAGGAAGGGTCATATCCAAAGTATTCATAAAATTTGTATAGTCATAGTGGTCAATCAAATAATCGAAGACGTTCTGAGCATCGTAGGCAATTGCAAGTTCAATGGGAGCGAACATGGGTGTAGAGGCTTCATCAGAAGCCTCATAAAGTTTGATGAATTGATCGAGATCATGGTTCCTAATGGCTTTTGCCCAATCAATCCAGTCTAGTATTTCATCAGAGTAGATGAATTCAATATATGATTCGTGCATAAGGTGCCACCACTTTCAAGTCAAAATAAGAGGTTATCGACGGTTGTTTTTGGGATTGTTTTGTTCACTCATGATTGATTCTAGTGCCTGTCCCAAAGCTTGTGATTGATTCAAATCCTTCATCATGCCACTAACTTTTAGTTTGGTATGAATATTAGCATCATCGAATACATAGACATCCGTTGCTTTAAAGGTCTTGGTAAAATTGGTTTTGAAAATAAGTGACTTCATTGTCATTTTGCCCATATTTTTAAATCCCATACTTGTATAATATATTAAAATAAACGGCGAAAATACAATAAAAACCAGAATAGCCAATAAAGTCATGTACTTTTTCTTATTCGCATTTAATAGCATGCGTTTTTGCAACAATGCAGACTGAATTCGAATGAAAAATCTAAAAGCATTAGCAAAAACCCGTTCAACAAGGTAAAATATTGAAATCATTATGAACAAAGCTGTATTGATAATCAAAAGAAAGGGAAGTAAGAGTCCCTTTAAAATTCGTTCTTTATTTGTATAATCTTTAAAATCAATTAAAAGCTTGAAACTGCGCCATCCATTGGCATAAACTTCCTTCATTGTCATCATCCTTTCACATAATCAATTCTACCACAAAGCCGTTAAAAAAACTACCCTGTACATGTACGTACAGGGTAGAAATAACGAGAATTGAATTTTATTTAGACTCTTTTTTAAAACACATGAACCAATCAAGGCAATAGATTCCCTCGATGCCTTCATCCTTACGTTGCTTTGCAACATCCATCGTGTCTGCAGGAGGGACGATTGTATCGTCGCCAGGGCGCCAATCTGCAGGCGTTGCCACCCCATCACGGTCTGTTTTTTGCAATGCTTGAATGATCCGTTTCAGTTCATCGAAGTTTCTACCTGTGGATAGAGGATAATAGAGTATGGTGCGGATTTTGCCTTCAGGGTCTATTACAAATACGGCCCGAACAGCTTGTGTATTCGATTGATTCGGTTGAATCATTCCGAATTTGTTTGCGACATTCATAGTGATGTCTTCAATAAGCGGGAACGTCACATCCATATGTTTCATTCCATTGAACTCTATTTTTTCACGAATCGTTCTGAGCCACGCAATGTGAGAGTGAAGGGAATCGACCGATAGACCAATGAGTTCCGTGTTTAACGCTTTGAATTCATCTTGCATCTTCGCAAAAGTCATGAATTCCGTCGTACATACGGGAGTGAAATCGGCAGGGTGGGAAAACAGTATCACCCATTTACCTTCGTAGTCTTGCGGGAAGTTAATGGGTCCTTGTGTAGTGATAGCTTTGAATTGTGGGGCTTTTTCACCGATAAGTGGCATTCTTGGTGTCTGTTCAATGTTTGTCTTCGTTTCGTCCATAATTTGGACCTCCTTAAAATTAATTGCAAACCTAAACGGTTTGTTGACATTTTAGGCAAAGACCATAATACATAAGCTTGGCTTCTTCTACTTTAAAGCCAAGAAGTCTTTCGTCACTAGGGTGTGGCGGTGCAATGGCTTCTATATCAAAGACATCGTGGCACTCGCGACATTTGAAATGAGCGTGCGGGTGATCGGGCAGATCATAACGCTGCTGTTCTTTATCAACCTCAAGTGTCGTCACAAGGCGTTTGTCCACAAGCAAGTGCAAGGTATTATACACTGTTGTTCTGGACAAAGTAGGGATGGTTGGGGAAAGGGCTCTATGAATATCTTCGGCACTAGGATGAATTCTATGGGCTTTCAAAAAGTCATAGATACTCACTCTAGTGAATGAAGGACGAATGCCATAATCACGGAGTACTTGTGTGGTTTCCATAATAAACCTCCAGTTGATTTCTTTTTGTAACTATTACAATATTATTATAATTCTTTTTTACCAATATGTCAATACAGTTCATTTTCAAAATTCATCAAAATACGGTATAATATAAATATATAGTATCTTATGGTAAGGAGGTCAATAATGAATATTAAACATGAAAATAACCGATTTGTAATAAAAAAGGAGAATGACGAAGTGATTGCTCAGTTGAGTTATTCGTTTGAAAACGACACTGTGCTTATCGCCAACTCTACATTTGTCGATCCTGTCTTAAGGGGACAAGGTGTAGCTCGTAAATTACTAGATGCCTTTGCGGAGTTCGCAAGGAACAATAACTATAAAGTACGACCGCTTTGTTCTTATGTAGTGGATAAATTCAACAATGAATCCACTTACGATGATCTCAAACTTGATACTGATTAACCATTTCATACTAAACCGGGCTGATCTTTCTGATCAGCCCGGTTTTATTATGGTAATGATGTCTACTTTTTGGCTAGTGCATCCACGACATTATCGTGATTCAAAACCCCACGTAAACGTTTTTTACCGTCGACGACTGGTAGGTCGAAGGTGGCTTCGCTTAGTTTGCCCCATGCATCTTGGAGGTAATCGTTGCGGTATATCATGGTATCATCGTTTTCAACGAGTTTATCAACGGTATTGGCTTTTGATTTTTTTAGCTTTTCACGGGTTATGAACCCTTTAAAGTAGCGTTTTTTATCGGTGACATAAATAAATTTCATATCGTTTTTCTCAACAATGTCAAGCACGTCTTTTCTACTGTCTTTAAGATATGCTATTGCTGGGGGTTTACGCATAATGTTTCTGACTTTGAGAATACGCGTCTTATCAACATCTGCAATAAAGTCTTTGACATATTGATTGGCAGGGTTTTTAAAGAATTCTTCGGGAGTCCCGAGCTGTACGAGTTCAGCGTCTTTCAAAAGCGCAATGCGGTCTCCCATTCTAAAGGCCTCATTCATATCATGGGTGATGAAGATGATGGTACGATCCATTGTATCTTCAAGTTTCAACAGTTCATTCTGCATTTCACGTCTGATAAGCGGGTCAAGTGCACTGTAAGGCTCATCCATAAGCAGAAGCTCAGGATCGTTGGTCAGCGCTCGGGCCAAGCCTACGCGTTGTCTCATCCCTCCTGATAATTGGTTGGGCATGTGATGCTCCCAGCCGTCAAGGCCAACGAGTTTAATAGCCTCCATCGATCGTTTCTGACGCGATTCCTTGTCAAGTTTTTGCACTTCCAAGGGGTATTCTACATTTCCAAGTACTGTTCTATGGCTCAATAACCCGAAATGTTGAAAAACCATGGACACATCATTTCTTCTATATTCTCTGAGTTCCTGTTTAGACATCTCAGTCAATGAGCGTCCTCCGACTTCAATCGTTCCCGTAGCTGGTCTGTTAAGAAGATTCAAAGCACGGATGAAAGATGATTTCCCGCTTCCTGAGAGTCCCACAATAACGAACAGTTCACCTTCTTCAATTTCGAAGTCAACATTTTTCACAGCAACTGTCGCACCGGTTTTCTTTCTAATGTCGAGAGGTGAATGACTATCAAGAAGCTCCAAAACTTCTTTTTTCTGTTTTTCCGTACCGAAAATAACACTTAAGTTCTTAATGCTTACTGACTGTGCCATTATAAATCCTCTCCTTCTTGAGAAGTCATGTCGAGTTTGTTTGCAATACCTTGAAGCAGTCTGTCAAGAATGATCGCAAGGAATACAATCGCAAATCCAGCTGCGAAGCCGGAACCGACATCGAGTTGCTGAATTGCTCTTAATACGTCGTTCCCGACACCTCTTGCACCAATCATGGACGCGATAACAACCATAGCAACCGCCATCATTGTTGTCTGGTTCACACCAGCCGCGATGGTAGAGAGTGCTTGAGGCAATTGAATTTTAAACAGCATTTGCATTGGTGTAGAGCCGAACGAAGTCCCGGCTTCAACGACCTGTTCATCGACGTTTCTGATCCCCAAGTTAGTCAATCGAATAAGGGGTGGAAGTGCGTAAATCGTAGTCGCAACGACTGCAGGCACCCGTCCAAACGTGTTAAAGAGCATAAGTGCAGGGATCAAATAAACGAATGAGGGCAGTGTCTGCATCATATCCAGTATTGGTTTTAAAATCATTTCGACTTTTGGCAATTTAGCCATGAATATACCTAGTGGAAGGCCGACAACGAAACTGATTCCAACACTGACAAGGATGATAGTAAGTGTGTAAATGGTACCTTCCCAATAGCCGAGCAAGCCTATGCCCAATACGAGAATGCCAAGACCAAGCCCTGTGGGCCATTTATAAAGTCTCCATCCCGCTATTCCAACAGCGATAATATAGACCCACCAAGGGACTATTTGCAAAGACCATTGTACGTTATCCAAAACAAAGGTAAAAAATACTACAAATGAATCCAAAAGTCCACGGAATGTTTCACCAATCCAATCCACCATATTGTCAATGGGACCGGTAATGTCAATGGTAAAATTCTCAGGATATTCCCATAAGGCGTTCATAATCCTAAACATAATCATTGCTCCTTTTCATTAAGTTGTTGTACTCTCTTTATTATAATAGCTCTGTTCAAGAAAAGTACTGATTCAAATTGTAAAATCATATTTGATTTGATACAATAATTGAGCCAAATGAGATGAATGATATTATAATACTATATTCTAAGAGAAATGCTCTTAGTCAACCCGCTTACCTCATTTATACTCGTTTGGCGACAGTGTTTAGTTTTGGGCGGGTTGCCTAAGAGCTTTTTATTTGGAGACTATTATGCAAACTCAAGAACTAAATCAATTACGTCAAACAATACAAACTCTTTTTCCTGATGAAATTACAGACTTAAAGAATGACTTTGATCGTGAATTCTTTGAGAAAACAGGATCTAAAGATGCGTTGCACCAAGTTATAAAAAAAGAACGCAAGCAACCACATTTTTGTGATGAATGTGGATCTTTACATATTGTAAAGAATGGAAAAACTTCTACTAAACGACAAAAATACCGATGTGTCGACTGTGGAAAGAGTTGTTCGGATACTTATAAATCGATTTCTGCATCTTCTAAAAAACCCTATCACATATGGGAAGCATTCATCATTTGCATGATGAATGGGTTCTCTTTGAGAAAAACATCATCATTAATTGATATAAGTACACCTACTGCTTTTCATTGGAGACACAAGGTAATGGAAGCAATGAAGAACTATGATAAAAACCGCAAACTTCAAGAAAATATCCAGATGGACGAAACATATTTTCTTCTCAATATGAAAGGGCTAAAGTCATTACCGAGAAAAACAAAAAAACGCAAGAAAGATAGTCAAAAGCGTGGAGTTAACAATGAACATGTTTGTGTTCTAACCGCTATTGATTCAAATGATCAAATTTTGATAGACGTAATTGATCAAGGGAACCCAAAAACTAATAAAATCATTAAAACTTTAGAGGGTAATGTAAAAAGCGGGCAAACAATTATTACAGATTCTAAAACAGCTTACAGAAAAGTTGCAAAGCATTTTAAGTCAGAGTTACACCAAATACCTTCTGGATTTTACCGTAAAGGCTCATATAATCTTGGAGAAATAAATGAAATGCATAGTAGTATGAAGACTTGGTTGGTACCATTTAAAGGTGTTTCTACAAAACACTTAAGTCGCTATTTGGCTTGGTTTAGGTTTAACAAACTGTTACATATGCATCAGGAAACCTCAAAGCATAATCGGATAGTCATGAATTACTCGATTCAAGAGATTGTGGATTTCCTTATTTGCGAAATCCACTCCACACCGTTTCCAGTTGATATTACGCTTCCATACTTGTAATATCAGTACTTTGATTGAACAGAGCTTTTTTAATAAAACTTAAATCGTAGAGATTTTTCATTTGAAACTGTAAATCATTGCTGTATTTGTCTAAATCAAAATCACTTAGATATTTCTTGTATGGGAATTTCGCATTTCGCATTTTTCGCCTGATTCCATTAGTTTTTCGCTGAGCTAGTTTAATTCTAAGTAGTTTATTATAAATTCTTTATATGTTGGTTTCTTGTGATTTGCTTCTGAAATAAGCATATCGCTATGGCTCTTTAAGTAAGATAGTTTTAATTCATATGCGTATTTTTCTATATTCATTTAAGCCGCTCCTCTAACTGATTAGTTTCGAATAATTATATATCTGATTTCGTGTTGCTTTTTCTAGCTTCGTTTCTTCGTAATGGTTTAATAATTGTTTTTCGATATGTGTCTCTTTTGACTCTTGTAATAACGTTACTAAGTCAACTATGGCTACATTTTTATTTGTTTGTAATAGTTCTATAAATTCTCTTGGTTTTGTCTTATAATATGTATCGTAGATGTGTTTTAATTCGGGACGATCCTTAAGAGCGTGAGAATTCCTAAGTGCCCCTGGTTTCTTTAGAAATGTGGTTAAGTAGTGCATTATATCTATTTGAAACGTTTTAAACCCATCTACTTTTTTATGCTCACAAACGAATTCATTGTTTATATATAAAGATATCGTATCAAAATAGATTCTTGCTTTCACTGTTTCTCCTACTAAGTATTCAGGTACAGAGTAATAGTTGTTTTCAATTGTTGCGAGTGAATACTTGTTGATTTTACATTCAGTTACTTCTGATAGCCTCAAACTTGGTTTTAGAGGCCTTAAATACTCTTTCTCTTCCTCAATGATTAATCACCGCTAATCGCTCTTGTAGGTAGTCTCTTGCTTCCTCATAACTGTTGAATTTATACTTCATTGAGCATGCCTTGTTTCGGATGAATTTAACGGCACCTTCTACATGTCCCTTTTCATTACCTTTAAAACAATTTGTTACATTGATTTCAAAGTCATAGTATATTGATAGTTTGATTAAATCTTCATTTAGTTCTTTTTCATGTTTTCCAATAAACTTCTTAACGACATTCCTCATGTTGTCGTATACCACTTCTTCGTATACGCCTCCAACCATATCGAAGAATTTTACTTGAGAATCTAGAAACACATCTTTCTTTTGGTTTTTGTATAAATATGCCCATCTAAAATTTGATTTTGGTGACGATAGTACTGCGATATGATATTTTTCTCTTTTTCCTTGGATGTCTAATTTGATTTCTCCAAAGTCATACTCCAATCGTTGTCCATACTCATAGTGTTGTCTAATGATGCATTCTCTGTGTCTTTTCCTTTTTTCTCTTACCTTTTCCGTTATTGTTGTCATCCCTATTTTATGTCCTGCTGATACAATCATCTCATGAATCTGTACATTTGTTAATTGCTGCTTTTTTCATCCTAATTCTTTTAGTTTTGCTTTCTCATTGTCTAGTATCTGTTCTAATAATTGATCCATTTCCTCATTGTATTTTCTGTAACTTCTGTTGGCTGAATTATACTTCACCTCCAACATTTCTTCTTGCGTTAGCTTGATATCAACATTTTCTTCTCCTAATTCAGTTACCTTGGAGTTGTAGTGATTCCAATACTTATTTACAGTCTTTCTATCCCACCCACATTCTCTTGCTATTTCTCTATTTGATTTGCCTTTTCTTTTAAGATTTATTATCGTATATAAATCAATCAATTTTAACACTCCAATCACCTCAAGAACTATTATACATTCCTGAGCTATTATCAATCAAAAATAGTGGACCATTTTTCAACCGATAATAATCAATTGATTGGCCCACTATTAAACTAACATATACACCTAGATGGTGTTAAATCATACTCTCGTATGACTTCACCTTGTGGTTTGCCTGATAGAATCAAATCCACCATCTGCTTTTTAAACTGTTCTGTAAAGGCTCTACGCTTTCTTCTTTTTTGAGTCATGTTAACTTCCTACTTTCGTGTTTTTTTTAGTCTAACATACTCCTTAAGAAAGTTGTTCAATTAAGTGTAACCTATTCATGTTTTCTCAAGCCCATAAGGGATAATTTCATCCATTAAGAATTTAAAATAAAATGAACTTATAATTCCAAATATAGTAAGTACAATGCTCATAAAAAACACATTAATGAATAAACTCTTTTGAGGTATTAACATTTTAAAGAATCTAGTTAGCGTTCCATTCATTTCATTTTTCTTTTCAAAGGCTTCACTTGGAGTGAGCACTACCAAATACCCAGTCCACATTCCTGCAAACTCGTCAAATGATATTTTTCTTAATCCTTTGTCAGGATCAGCAATAATAACTTTTTTACTATTAATTTTATGAATAACAACGTAATGTTGGATATTATCCTCAGTTAATACATTGGCTATTGCTGGTAATGGAAAACTCATTAATAAGTTTTCTCTTGTCCCTTTTATAGCTTTTGCTGTATAACCTAATGTTTCAGCAGCTTTTACTAATCCGTAAACATTAGTTCCATATGAATCAGTACCAGCAATATCCCTTATCTTTGATATTTGCAACTTTAATCCATAAGTTTTACTTATTGTTGAAAGACAAGCTGCTCCCAATCTTTCACGTCGTGTTGTTTAACACAAATATACTTTTTTCTAAACACTAATTATCCCCCACAATCTTTGTTAGTTAATAATAACAATATTATGAAAGTTTCAAAAGGTCATATATGGCCCAAATTAATATATAATATTCTAAATAAATATATTACTTTATTCCTGTTTTACTTATTGACCATATAAAAAAAGCCCTATCAACTGACAATCAGTTAAAAAGGCTTTATATAAGTAATATACACGTCTTGTCTTACTCGTGTTGCACGCACTTTCTTGTTGACAATAAAGCATTGCTTCCTAACCCTATAGTGAGTTAAGCGCTAAAATAGGTAAATGCAAACTCAAAAATCTTATTTAACCCCTGACCAACAAGGGGTGGAGTTGGTGGAGGTATGAATCCTGCCCAGTGAGAATTATACTTAATAATTGATATCACTCAGATTCATTAATTAATTCTCTCTGCGCTCAATTTTAATCTTTAATCTTTCAAACATCCAATCGGAACAACATAGATTCCATCTTTCCTTTTGTATGCAAATTCAGTTCCAGTTAATATCATTAAAAATGAAGGTTCTTTCATTTTTTCAGTATTGATTCTTTCTCTTAATTTTATTAAATTCTTAGCTCCTTCATCAATATCATTAACTCCTAATTTTATTTCTATGGCAGCCCAATCTCCATTATGTAAATGGATTATAGCATCTGCTTCTAATCCGCTTTTATCTCTATAATGAAATACATCTCCATAAATTGATTGTGCATATATTCTTAAATCTCTTACACAAAGTGACTCAAAGAATAATCCAAAAGTATTAAAGTCATTTAGAAGATCTTTAGGTGATACTTTTAGAGCAGCAATACCTATTGATGGATCTATAAAGTGATGTTTTGGCGTTGTTCTAATAGTTGTTTTAGACCGTATAGATGGATTCCATGCAGGTAAATCTTCTACTACAAAAATACGTCTGAGTGCCACTACATAATTTCTTAATGTTTCATCAGACATTGTTCCCTCATCTATTAACATATCATTTATTATTGTAGATGCTTTTGATTCAGAAGCTATGTTTCGTGCCAGTGATTTTAACAACCATCTTACTTTATTAGGATCTCTTTGTACCCCATCTACTCTTGAAGCATCAGTATTAATTATTGCTTCCGTATAATCAACTGCTTGACGTAATGATATTCTTTCACTTCTTCCAACTGCATTAGGCCACCCACCTCTACAAATAAAGAAAGCAATCTTTTCAATTGTTGTTTCTGATATTTCTCCTATATCAATATGTTTTTCAAAAAGCGATTGCAGAGAAACTGTTCCGTTTGAATCATTTGATTCATATAAACTCATAGGTCTCATTAAAATACGAGATATCCTTCCTGTCCCACTATGCATTGTTGAATTATCTTTTGGTACATTAGATCCGGTTAGTATATAAAGTCCAGTTTCCCCTCGTTCATCAACAGAATGCCTTACTGCATCCCACAAGACAGGCGCTACTTGCCATTCATCAAGTAATCTTGGATTTTCCCCTATTAATAATAAAGAAGGTTTTACATTAGCGGTTTCCATATATCTTCTTGTATTATCTGGGTCCTGCATGGATAAAACGCTCTTTGCCAATTGTTTTGCAGTCGTTGTCTTTCCGCACCATTTTGGACCTTCTATTAATACTGCTCCAGAATATTCTAATTTTTCTTTTAATACTCCATCCAAAATTCTATTTCTATATGCAATTTTCATTTCGAACACCTCTTTCCTTTATCATATCAGTGATTTGGTAGATTGGCAAGTATTTTTTTGGTAGTTCGGCTGTATTTTGTTTGGTAGTTTGGCAGGATTGGATTCTAGAGGTGGACTATGTATCCCACTTTGCAACACTATATGTATTAACTTTATATCTTTGAACTAACAAAAGTACCCATGTGTGCGTTTTCCTCACATGTGCTATTTTTTTGTAACTCACATCTTTGTATACTTTATTTATATGTTGAGTAATTCCAGAACGATCAACATATAATAATTCTGCCATTTGGCTTTGCGATAAGCACACAGTCTCTTCAAAAGGGATTAAATAAAGATCAATCACGACACCACTATCTTTAAAGATTATTATTTTATTTTTGTTAAATCACGTGATGAAATCTATTTGTTAGAAACGAAATTAATAACTTTCATTTCGTGTATAATAACGTTCTAAAAAGAAAGGTGGTAATTATGAACTACACAAATGAAAAAAAGACAGAAATAGTTAACAAGTATTACGAAGGAATTCCTGCTTTAAGTATAGCAAGAGAGCATAATCTCTCAAAAAGTACAATTTACAACTGGATTGCTGATTTTAAGGAAGTACCCATTAGTGAAATGAACATTAGTAAAAATCAACTTCGAAAGGACATTGTTGGACTTGAGCGGTTAGAAAGAGAAAATAGTATTTTCAATTATGTATTGAGAGAGATGAATCTATCCAAGAATGAAAAACTAAAATTTGCATCTTCTTTGGATGATGAATATCCAATTCATACGATATGTAGAGTTTTAGATTTACATCGAGCTACTTACTATCATAATAAGTATCGAAAACCTAAAGTTACAATGATAGAACTAGATGATGAAATTTATAAGCCAGTTATCAAAGAAATTTTCAATAATTCAAAGGGTAGATTAGGTGGAAGAAAAATAAGGAAATTAATGATCAAAGATGGTTACACAATTAGTGAAAAGAGAATCTCACGATTAATGAGAAAAATGAATTTAGTTGTCAATCAAAAAAGTGATGATTACAACGATGCTCATAAACGAAAATATTTCTATAAACCAAACATAATTAGTAAACTTGATTCTAATACTACTTTAAATATGATTTGGGTTAGTGATATCACATACATAAAAACAAATTCTGAACACTACTATCTACATGTGATTATCGATTTATATTCTAGATTCATTATTGATTATACTTTAGAAAATCACATGAAATCTACAATTATGGTTAAATTATTTAAGAGCACTTATACTAAAAGTGGTGCTAGCATAGAAAACGGATAGGTTAAACATAGAGTCTCCAAATGATGTAAAATAAAAGAA
>Ga0306907_1000213_pt1 | contig 29761 bp, 28 predicted proteins | sample AntRauTorcE11898_FD_190415 | JGI IMG/M metagenome (GOLD analysis project Ga0306907, IMG submission 190415) | Saline lake microbial communities from Rauer Islands, Antarctica - Metagenome Torckler E11 #898 (v2) (version 2) | ecosystem: Environmental > Aquatic > Non-marine Saline and Alkaline >... | reverse complement strand
CGATCCGTTCAATCGTTTGGTCAGTAGCATTGTGGAGCAGGTGGAGCTTCGCTCCAGCCTGCTCCTCGTGGCGGGCTTCGTACTTCTCGGAGAGAAACTCGTGTAACCGCAACACCGTTCCATCGGCAATTATCACGTCCCTGAATCGGTTGATATCAGCGTCAACAGCGTCGGGAACAGCGACCTCGTCGAGACCATGCTCGACGAGGTCGCGGAGGTACTCCGCGAGCGTCGGCGTCAACCGCTGATAGAACCCACCCGGTGAGATCGACTCGTCAGCTGTCGAGTTATAGCTGCGTCGAAACCCTGCGAGTGTTCGGCTTTCGCCTGCGGCGAAGCCGAACACGAATGCCCAGACGAAGGCGGGAATCTGGAGCTTGCGGTCGCGTTCGACCACGCCGAGTTTAGTCATTAAGATAAGTTTTGCAAATGAGCGCCGAGGAATTCGTTGATCCAGGATTGGGCGAAGCTCAGTCTGTTGGTAAGCTGATCGAAGAGATCTGTGACGAGAGCGCGGAATTCCTCCGCGCTCTCGACGATCAGCGGTGATGCTTCCCACCGCAGACTCTTCCAGACCGGTTCGATCGGATTCAGATCCGGCGACCCAACGGTAAGAAGACGAGATCGATGCCGAGTTGATGGGCACGCCTGCGCGTGTACTCGCAGATGTGTGAGGAGAAATTATCCAAGACGAGCAGAATCCGCGGAGCGGGATTCTGCTCGCGGATCCGTTCGAGACAGTCGCAGATGCGTTCTTTCGTCTGATCCTCGGGAAACTCACCACGCTCTCGCCGTTGAGCGCGTAGAAGCCGACCGTTGGTTCGTCGTGACGAACCAGCGGTCGGGTGATGTGCGGATCATCGACGGAGTACAGCCGTTGAGAGTTGTCCCACGGCTGTGGATGTGACGTATCAAAGAAGCCGATGACAGTCCCGCCGTCCGGATAGATGTCGTTGACGACCCAGCCTTCCTCGTCGTCATCGTCACGTTTGTTGTGCGGCTTGTCGGCTTCGGTCTCGTTGAACGCGTCGCCGACGCGTTCGTCGAGAACCTCTTCGGCGTTCTCAGGGCGAGAGGGACGCTTTGTTCGCGGGATAGCGTAGGAGAGACCGAGCGTTTTGAGAAATTGACCGAGGTAGACAGGGTGGTACTCAACACCGAACTCCTGGTTGATGAGATGCTGTATCTCCTGTTTTTTCCAAGGCTGCCCGTCTCGGAGGAGTTCGAGCAGCTCTCGTCGCTCGTGTTCGCCGAGCTTCGGGGGCCTACCGGCCCCGAAGTTCGGCGTGAGCAGGCCGAGCCCGCCTTCGTTCCATCGTCGGGCCCAGCGACTGCCGGTAGAAGCTGACTTGCCGACATCGTCGGCAGCGTCCTCAAGCGTTGCTCCCTTGTAGAGGCGTTTGACGAAGGTGAGCCGTTTGCTCACCTTCTCATCATCCGTTTCAGCGAGCAACCGATCGAGATTTTCCTCACTCAGGTGCCGAACGATCTCCTTGCGACGATCTCCGCTCATTACGTCGATGTCTCACTCTACGCCCATAACTTCCCTTACGTACTATTGTGACGCGCTCGCCGTCGAGAAACCGATCTGGATGCTTGGTGACAGCGCCTACGACACGCTCGACTGGCACGACCACCTGCTGGCCGCAGGGGTCGTGCCAGTCGCTCCGTACAACGCACGAAACACCGACGATCCGAAAGACATCGAGTACAGGGTCGAAGCCCGCATCGACGAACACAGTGTGGACGTTCAGCTGAAGCAATCGACGCTAGACGAGACGTACAATCGCCGGAGTGGAGTCGAACGAACCAACGACGCCGTCAAGGACTGCGGCCTCGGGCACGTCCGCGCCCGAGGCCGCGTCCACGCACGAGCACAAGTGTTCCTCGCGCTGTGCCTTCGTCTCGTCGTTGCAATCACCAACGACGAACGCGGAGACAATCCAGGAAGCACCGTCATCACGCTATGAGAACTATTCTATGACACCCTCGTGAGTGACCCGTTATTGACGGTCCAGTCGGCGAAGTCCTCGAAATTTTCATGCAGTTGTCCCGAGTACCACTGCTCTTTGCGTGGGTTGTTATGGACCTGCACATTGAACGGCTTTTCCGTGGTAGTTTGCTTCACTGTAATGTCCTCAAAATTCTCGTAGTCTGTGCCAGGGTAGAAATTCCGGCCATGTAACTTAGGATTGAGGCGTATTGTCGTGGTGCGGGGTCGGAAAGTGCCTGCTCTATATTTTTCATTTCTTGTGCCAACCTGGATTCTGGAAAGTTTGATTCAAAATTGGCACGTACAATAAGGACACAGAGTGAGGCGGTGCGATTTTGGAGTGATCTATGCTAGAAATCGCCCGCCTCGACGGAGGTAGCGACTGCTTCGAGTTAGATTTTGCGGAGCGAGAGTCGACACCCGAATCGGCGCTGAAGCTCGGTATCCGACCCCATCTGGCTAGACTATCACTTTCAGATACCGTCTCTATTCTCGATAGGTTGGTGTCGAACGCTGTCGTTCGACCATTCACAACGGGGTACAGAAAGCTGATTTACAGCCCCGTGATGGCGCAAATCCGGGTCACGTTGCTGTTGACGAAACCGTGATCCATCTGAATGACGAACGATTTTGGCATTACGCGGCTGTCCATCTTGCAACGAACCGCTTGCTACACGTGAACCTCTCTCCGACCAGAAATCAAGCGATTACCGATATGTTCCTCGCCGAACTCCGCGAGAAACATCTCGTCGATGACGCACTCTTTTTCGTCGATTCTGCACCGTGGCTGCAAGTGGCACTCCACCGACACAACTTCCGATTCCGATACGAAAAACACGGGAATCGGAACAGCGTCGAACGTGTCTTTCGAGAACTAAAACGTCGAACCAGCCAGTTCTCAAACTGTTTCAGCCACGCCGAAGCAGAGACTGTCGAAAATTGGCTCCAAGCGTTCGCCTTCACGTGGAATCAGCTTATCTGAACACTACCAAAAGGCTAATCATCAGATATAAGTTGGGAAGGGGGGGAGACTATATAAAAGAAGATGTCTCCATGGGATTCAATCGGGAAAATTGCTGTCGCGAAGGTTGCGAATGCGGTTTTTTCGTTCATCGGGTTAATTTGGTTCTCCCAGACCCTAGGCGTCGGAAATCTTGGCATGTACTTCCTGTTCTTGGCATTAGTAGGTGTCTCAGAACTATTTGCTGATATGGGTATAAATGGCGCTGTTGAAAAGAGGATCAGTCAAGGTGAACCAGTACCAGAGACAGTTTACGCAGCACTACCCCTGAAATTACTATTATTTACACTTGTCACGGCAACAGTTCTGTATCTTTCTCCAATAATTAACCCGTATATCGGAGTCGAGGTTGCGTACCTGATCCCCGTTACAATTCTCTTGAAGAACATTTCCGATTTGCTAAGACGTTCGTTAAATGGTGATATGCGTGTCGAAGAAACAGCCTACATGATCGGTGTAGAACAGTTGGGGTGGGTCCTATTTGGAACACTATTTGCACAAGTAGGGACCGAATCATTTGCGCTAATACACGGGTATATTGCCGCTCTAGTCATTGTAGTCACGATTGGACTTGTGAAGGTCCCACTTGCACCAGTTAAGCCTGATAAAAAGAGAGCAGCATCACTTTTTCAGTACGGAAAATATGACATTATATCAGAGGCAGGATGGCGAGTGTATAACTGGACAGATGTCCTTATTGCGGGCGTTTTCCTAAGTCCAGCGCTAGTCGGGGCGTACGAGATTGTTTGGCGCCTTACTGGCGTAACTGTTCTATTTGGTTGGGCCGTTAGAAACTCCACGTTCCCGATAGTCAGTTCATTAGAGGCAGATGGTAGACACGAGATTATAGAGTCGGTCGTTCAGCGGTCTATGTCACTTTCCCTCATTTTCGTAATCCCTGCCTTATTTGGCACCCTTGTTCTTGGTGAGGAGATTCTGAGAATATTCTTCGATATCAGATCACCCATCGTGGAGATAGTATTTATTATCATCATGGTACAGAAACTGTTTCAAGCAATCGAGCAAGTTACCGGTTATACTCTTCGGGGAATGAACAAACCGAATTTAGCTGCTATCGCAACTTTAGTGGCAGTATGTACGAATATCGCACTGAATACCATGCTTATTCCGCGATTTGGACTAGTCGGTGCAGCAGTCGCAACACTCCTGTCTTACATAGCGTTAGTGTCTGTTGAAACACAATTCCTCTCCAAGAGCATTAAAATATCAGTTCCAACAGAACAAATTGGTTGGTACTGCCTGAGTGCGGGAATAATGGCCGCATTGATTTTTGCTGCCAAACAAACTTATGTATCTGTGGAGAGAATACAGTTGTTAATTCTACTTACAAGCGCAGTTCTTGTGTATCTATTATTAGTTATTCTTCATCCAGATGTTCGAGGGGAAATGCACTCAATACTTAGAGGAGAGTCATTTACAGAGAACTGACTAAGAATGGCAAAGAACTTGGACGTAGCACTAATTAATAGTGCTCCAGAAGGCAGCGGGGTAGGTCGGTATGCTAACGAGTTGCAAGGAAAGTCATCCAACAATATAGTGCAATTCTACATAGATAAAAAAGATAACAAATTAATTAAGATAAACCAATCTGGGGAACGGACAGTAATCCATTCTTTAAGTCAGCTATCCAACAGGGTGATAAGGAAAACAGGAACAGTGGGGACAGCCATGGCGATCTACGGATTAGGTAAGGAGGTACCCGAGGGATTTGATGTATATCATCTAGCGGACCAAAATATGGTGAATCTCGCATTCTCCCCGAAAATCGACCCAGTTATTACAACAGTCCACGATCTGGTCTATCTGAAATTGGCTGGGAATATAGTTGAAGAAATGGTTTCTAAAGCACTTTTCTATGGTACAAAGAAGTCGGATCAAATAATCTCTATTTCTGAGTCTACCTCCCAAGATATCCAGAACCACTTGTCTATTCCAAGTCTAAAAGTGAACACAGTTTATAATGGAGTTAGTAGGGAGTTTAGCCCGGCTACCGAAGAACGAGTCACACGGTTTGCTAACAAGCACGGACTTTCTGAATCGAGCCATTATATAGTTCATATGGGGAACAACAATGAACGAAAAGATATCCCTACACTATTGAAAGTGCTTCGTAAGGTGCGGGACTCCCTGGATTCCGATGTTAAATTACTTCGTCCGAGAGGTCTCGGAGAACATAGTGATCTGTCAAAAGTTCTAGGTGTAGAGGATAGCGTGATTGATTTAGGATTTATTGAGGAAAGCGAGATCTGCGATTTGTACACGCTATCAGATGTCTTCATCAGCACATCAACTTATGAGGGGTTCGGTCTCCCGCCACTAGAAGCAATGTCTTGCGGAACGCCCGTAGTAGCTACTCAAGTTGCATCAGTTCCAGAAGTGGTTGGGGATGCAGGTCGATTACACCCCCCTGGAGATGTTGAAGGATTTGCTCAATCGGTCTGCGAGATACTTACTAATCCCGAAATCTCTCAGAACCTCCGGGAAAAAGGGACCAAGAGAGCGAAGTTATTCTCCTGGGAAAAATGCGCCGCAGAGCTCGATTCCATTTATGCTTCGATAGCTAAGACGACTACAGAATAGATTCGTATAGTTCAGCATATTGAGAAGCAGCATTCTCCCAAGTAAATCTCTCAATTCGTGAAAGCCCAGCTGCTTGTAATTGATTTTGGAGGACTGGGTCACCAAGCACCCGCAGGATTTGAGTCGCAAATTCCTCATGGTCAGCTGGGTTAACTGAAATCCCAGCATCGCCTACAACCTCAGCTCCACCCCCTTCGCCGCTGTGGATTACCGGTAATCCCGCTGCCATAGCCTCCAGGTATACTAGTCCGAATGCTTCTGCTTGGGAGGGGAAAGCGAAGACAGTCGCCTCATTATAGAAATAGCAAAGTAATTCATCCGTTATGTCCACAATAATAGACACATCTCTTTCGAGACCTAGATCAGAGATCTTTGACCGTATCTTCTGCTCTTCATGGCCGCCACTAGATAACAGAACCAATTCTGCGTCAGAAGAAGATGAAACAAGACTAAACGCTTTTATTAAGTCAATAGTATTTTTATAAGAGTGAAATTTCCCTACGAAAAGCACGATATCTGAGTTCTCTCTCAGACCGAACCGATCCCGAATTTCGAAATCCGAACCAGTTTGGACTCTCTCTGGGTTTATTCCATGGGGGATAACTGTGTCTGCCCGCCCATCCATCCGTTTAGCGTTATACTCAGACACCGTAGCCAGCGCGCCTCTCGAAGAAACTAAGGGAAAACACAGTTTCCGTTCAACTTCGTATTTCAGCCGGAGTCCGAAGTCACTAGTAACGCGACTAGGGCTGTCAAAATGGTGAACTGTGTACACATATGGGGTGTTGAAAAGTGAGTTCGCGAGTAAGGCAGGGACCCCTAAGGAGGCATAATTAATGTGGACGAGGTCGTATTTCTTGAAATTGGTTGAATCTCTAAGAAGGCTACGTGCGAAGTTGTGTTTCTTCACAACAGACACGTTCTCCGGAACCTCACGCCACCATTCATGTTGAGTGGGCACTTCCGCAGAAAGTGGAGTAGGATATACTGTAATAGTGTCACAATAGTCTGCTAATTTCGATAGTAATCCAATACTATAACGTCCGAGACCGCCGTAAGCTATCGTCGTCTGAAAGGCTAAATCCATCTTGTGATAATTGTAGTTGCTGTGATTCTATTCTAGGTGAGTATTAAGAGAGTGCAGAATAATTGCCGTAAAGCATGCGAATACACCCCCTAGAGCGAACGTCGCCGAAATCAGCGCCAACTCGATCGGAAACGTTCCCGAGCTGATGTAGTTCACGAAGGTCCAGTATCCGAAGCCGAGCCCAACGAACGAACTCAGAAACCCCGGAACACCAAGAACCATAATTGGCCGTTCCCGCTCAACCGTCCTGAGAATATTCCCGACCAGCGAAATCCCGTGCGAAACCGGGTTGTGCGTACTCGCGTCCTCCACATCATAATCGATCGTCGTCCCGATTTCCTCAAGTTCATAACCGTGCTGATGGGCGTGGTACAGGATGTCCGTGCTCGCGCTCATCCCCGAGCCGATGCTCGGGTCTTCACTCAACGACTCAATGGCCTCACGGTTGTACGTCCGGAAACCGCTCTGAGTATCGCCAACGCGTGATTTCGAACGAACGACGCCCATGCTGAGGTTCGTCAAGGCGTTCACAACTGCCAGCCCGAAACGCCGGTACAGCGGAAGCTCCGTTTCCGAACCCTCCGCAAACCGACTTCCGATGACGATATCGGCGCCGTCACCCTGCACGTCGACTGCCCCGGGGATGTCGCTCGGGTCGTGCTGGCCATCACCGTCGAGAATCACGAGGTGGTCAGCCCGACGCCTGTTCGCCTCCCGGAACGCCGTTCGAAGCGCGGCGCCGTAGCCACCGTTCTCCTCGTGTTCGATGACCGTCGCACCAGCTTCCTTCGCCAGTAGTACCGTATCGTCGCTGCTGCCGTCGTCGATGACCAACACGAGATCAGCGTACTGCTTCGTCTCAGTCACCACGTCTGCGATGGCCGCCTCCTCGTTGTAAGCGGGGATCGCCGCCAGCACGCCGAGTTCGCCGTCGGCTTTTTCGCTGACGGTTCCGCTTACACGTTCGTCCGGATCGAACTCCGCGACACTCCGCTCGAAATTGATTGGGGTGCTGCTGTCTTCTGGGACAATAATTCCCGAGACGGATTCACCGCTCGCGACAGTCGCGAAGTGGTCACGCAGTTCGTCTATCGTTTCTACACCCTCGGGAGGCTCGACGATCTGCACCCCGAGCCGCCGAGCGATATCGACAACAGTCTCAGCCTCGCCCGTATTCGCGAGGATAACGGGAAGGTTGTGTTCCAACGCTCCAAGCAGATTTCTCAATACCTCGACTTCATCACTTGCAACCAGCCCGACAGCCGGTTTTGAAACAGAGGAATCCGCACTCGGTGACGTAAGTTCAGAGCGCGACATCAGCCTTCAATCCTCGTCGGACAGATACTTAGGACCCTCCTAAAGTAACTCCGAAGCAGTTTCTCAGGGGCGCTGGCTCCGAAACGATGCACATACTCAGGTCCAATAGGTAAGCGGTTATTAACTTTGTCATAAGACAGCACGCTGGCAAGTATGACGAACCTATTACCCTCCGGAAATCAGACGGTGATATATGACATCAGTAGAAGACGACAAAATCCTCATCACGGGTGCCGCCGGCTTCGTCGGGAGCCACCTCACTGAGCGATTAGCCAACAAAAACGACGTAATCGCACTCGACAATCTCTCTGCTGGCACTGAGAGCGACGTACCTGATACTGTATCCTTCGAGCAGGGCGACATCCGGAACCGCAACCTCTTGGACGAGCTCACAGACGACGTTGATATCGTCTTCCACCAGGCCGCCGTCGTGAGCGTCGAGAAATCCGTCGAAGAACCCGAATCCTGCCACGAGGTGAATACCGACGCAACACTGCACCTCCTCGAACTCGCGCGCGAGAAGGATTTCCGACTCGTCCTCGCCTCGAGCGCCGCCATCTACGGTGAACCTGAGACAATCCCCATCTCGGAAGCGGACTCCAAAACCCCGACCTCGCCCTACGGTATCGACAAGTGGACCATCGACAGATATGCGCAGGTCTACAACGACCTCTACGACACGGAAACAGTCGCCCTCCGCTACTTCAACATATACGGCCCACGTCAGCGCGGGGGCGACTACGGTGGCGTCATCAGCATCTTCCGGGACCAAGCGCTCGCTGGAGAACCGATTACCGTCGACGGCGACGGCTCGCAGACGCGAGATTTCGTCCACGTCGACGACGTCGTCGAGGCCAACCTGCTAGCAGCGACGACAGAGCATACCGGGGAAGCGTACAACATCGGCCGTGGGGAACAGACGAGCATCGCCGAGCTCGCCGAGACGATATGCGCCGTTGCCGACACCGACTCCGAAGTGACCTACACGGATCCACGGCCGGGCGACATCGACGAGAGCGTCGCGGATATTTCGAAGGCGAGGTCGGAGCTCGGGTTCGAGCCGACAGTCTCGTTACGGGAAGGGCTGAAGACTATACTGTAGCGGTCCAACGTCTCGGACCGCGACTTCTGCAGTGTAGAAGATTCAGCGAGCCCGAACCGGGAGCCATTAGTTAACCGCCATGTACCACTATCCATGAGCCGCTACCCCCGATCCGTCCGCTCCTCGCGCGTGAAGTGCATCTCGTGTAACGCCCCAACAGCGGAAACCGTCGACGGTGACTACGTCTGCGTCGACTGCGGCGGGATCGTTATCGGCGACAGGGACTGACAGCAAATCCACCAATCGCAACCCTTACCCAAAATACCGAACATGAACCGTCATGCAGAACAAACGCGTCCTCGTCACGGGCGGTGCCGGCTTCATCGGCTCCAATATCGCGAACCACCTCTCTAAGAACAACGACGTAATCGCCGTCGATGACTGCTACCTCGGAACTCCAGAGAACCTCTCCGAGCAAGTCGAGTTCGTCAATAAATCCGTCGTCGAAGAAGACCTCCCCACCGACGTCGACGTCGTGTTCCACCTCGCGGCGCTCTCCTCCTACAAGATGCACGAAGAGAACCCCGCAAAGGGGGCCCGCGTCAACGTCGAGGGATTCGTGAACACAATTGAGCAGGCCCGCAAAGACGGCTGCAATACCGTCGTGTACGCCACCACCTCCTCAATCTACGGCGACCGCACCGAACCCTCCCCTGAGAGCATGGACGTCGAAGCCAGAACCGGCTACGAAGCGTCGAAGCTCGCACGCGAACGGTACGCTGAGTACTTCCACAACTTTCACGGGATGAGCCTTGCAGGGATGCGCTTCTTCTCAGTTTATCAGGGCTTCGGCGGCGCCGAGGAACACAAGGGCGAGTACGCAAACACGGTCGCCCAGTTCACCCACAAGATCGCCAGCGGTGAACGCCCAGAGCTGTTTGGCGACGGTACACAAACACGCGACTTCACGCACGTCGACGACATCGTCCGTGCCTGTGAGCTCGCCGCCGACAACGAACTCCAAGGCATCTACAACGTCGGCACGGCCGAGAGCTACTCCTTCAACACGATGGTGGAGATGATCAACGACGAACTCGGCACCGAAATCGAACCCACGTACATCGAGAACCCCCTCGAAGTGTACGTCCACGACACGATGGCCGACTACTCGAAACTCAATGAAGCAACGGGTTGGGAGCCGACAATCGACTTTGAGGAGGGTGTCGCGCGGGTCTGTGAGTCCTACCAGTAGTCCGGATTAGGGTGGGTTTGAGTCCAAGTTGGTTCAGTCCACGGGGCCCGACGATGATGCGCTCACCACCGAGGACGTTTTTCACGCCAAGAAATCCCTCCTTCGCGTCGAAATCACGATAATGGTCTCATCGTCATACATCGCCTATCGGACGAGTTGGTGTTCCATCGAGAAGGACTGGCCTAGTAGAGACTCGACACACCCACCCCACTGCTTCCGCTGTTAGCACAGAACTCCACCACCATCAACGGCCTCAAGAACGTGACGCGACCGTCGACGCTTACGACTCCGTTGCGGCCGAGAATATGCGAACCCACTTCTCGAACATCGAATACGCTGTCTCGTCCGAAAACGCACTTGAGGGAGCGAGTGCATGCGTCATCTCTACTGATTGGGACGAGTTCGCCGTACTTGACATCCTCCCCGCGCTAAAGCGAGAGGATTCCTCCGTTGGGGGTTCGGCTACCGATCCACGGAGGCAACTTGCGGGTTTGTGCGCACTTCTTTGGGACTTTCGTGGGGGTGTGATTTCCCCGACCAGTCGTGGTCGTCCCACTCGAATCGCACGGGCCGTGCCATCGGCCTGACTTCCGTATCGCTGTTTTCTCGAAGGAACGTCTCTGACGCCGTGAGGTCGGCGTGTCCCTCGAAACCGCACGGACACGTCAGCGTATCCCCGTGGCGAACCGTCTCCTCGTGGTCGCCACATTCGGGACACGTTTGACTCGTCCACGCTTCCGACTCGGCTTCGAGGGAGATACCGTACACCTCACAGACGCACGAGAGACGGTGGATGAACTTCTTGAACGCCCAGAAGTTGTGCGTCTTCTCGTTCACCCTGACCGACCAGTGCGTTTCCAGCACGTCGGTCAAGTCGCCCACGTACACCGTCGCCACGCCCTCGTCGTACAGCCGTTCAACGAGGTCGCGTACCAGCGCGTTCTGTGCGTGGTCACGGCGTTTCGTCCGCTGTCGGTACAGCCGCCGAATCCGTTTGGAACTGTAGCGCCCTTCTCGGAGTCGTCCGGAAGACTTCGTCTTACGTGATTCCGAGAGACTCAGTCTCTCGGGCAATTTCGACTGTAGGCGGGCGATTTCGTCAGTCGTCTCGCGGAACCGTCCGAACAATTCTCGATCGTCGTAGAGGTACTGGGAACCAGTGGTCGTGGAACAGGCGACGAGATTGTTCGCGCCAACGTCGAGGGCGGCTTCGTGAGAAGCCAGTGGTGAATTCCGAAAACGCGAACCGTTTTCGACTTCAGGAAACTCTTCGAGTTTCCGTGAATCCAGTCGAGAATCAGGTACGGTGACTGGTTGGAAAGCCCTGAACGTGTCGCTCACTTCGTCGTATTCAAGTTCCAGACGACCCTGTTTGCCGTCCCACTTTGGGTTGCCTCGGACTTCGAGGCAGAGTCGTTCGTGGTAGCCGAGTCCGTATTCGTCTTTCAGTTCTTGCCCGACATGGATTTCGAGACGGCTACGCTTCCCCCACCGAATCGTGTACTGGTTGTTGCGGATATAGGTGCGGAGTTCGCGTCCGTCCTCTTCGTTGCCCCAGTACGACGGTGGGTTAGCGTACTCGCCTTTTTCCTTGAGGGCGAAGAACGACCGCCACGCTTCGCTGTTCTTTCGCGTGACCTGTTGGACGGTCGCGCTTCCGACGACACCGTTGTAGCGTCCTCGGTATTCGGACGTGTCCCACACGTCGCCGTCACCGAAGTAGTTCTGACGACGTTCGTAGGTCAGTTCGTTCCACAGAGAGGCGGAGGCGTCGAGTAGCCGTAGGAGACACTCTTTGACGTTTTCGGTCTGTGGAACCACTTCGAAGGTGTTGACGCGCTTCATTCGTCGCCACCTTCCTGTTCAGCGATGTAGCGTTCGACAGCGCCTTTCGAGGCGTCATCAGAACTGCCAAGCAGTTCTGATTGGCACACCGAATCGCACAGCGGTTCGGGGACGCTTCCCGCGGTTCCGACGTAGTACGAACGAGTCCACTTCACGCGGTCGTCGTAGCGGTTGTTGTACTTTCGCGCCGAGATGCCCTTCACCCAGTTGACGATGAGTGACGGGGCGTTCTTGGGTGGACTCCCGATGAACAGGTGTACGTGGTCGGGCATGACCTCGGTCTCGGCCAGTTCGAGGTCTTTGTCCTCACAAATCTCCGCGAAGATGGTTTCGAGACGTTCCTTCGTCTTCCCCGTCAGGTGCGAGCGCCTATATTTTGGCACGAATACTATGTGGTAGTAGAGTTCATATTTCGCGTGACGGGTACTCTTCACCATCTATACATACTATTACGGTCCAGAGGCTTAAAGATCGCGTGGAACCCTATCCGTGCCATCGTCAGCGGTTGAATACTGTTGGTCGGCTTCATCCCCGCCCTGAAGGGCGAGGCTTTCGCCTCGAATTTTCAGTAACCTAGCATCGCTCGAAATACTACCCCAGCATGCGATAAGCATCAACGAGCCCACCAGCTTCACTTGCATTGGTGGTGTGTCTCTACGTTCCACAGACCAACAGCCAGACTCCAGAACGTCCATCGTGTGTTGAACAAGGATTGCTCCCTCACACCCCACCATGTCGAGTGTTCCCAGCGATGAGTCACTCTATAGTGTCAAGTGCTCCCAGCACCGAGTCGAATGATTCGAACCGACACCCACCCCACCGTGTCGAATGTTCTTCGAGAAGAGACGGAACCAGTCCAGGATACGCGCAATCAGATTACTCGACTGACCGGGTCAATTGTACGACGCGGCGCGGCAGATCGAGTCCTTTGAAGTCACTGACGACGTTGGCGACAAGGTCGAGGTCGACAGAAAATTCGTACTCGTAATACTGGCCACCGGAGCGACCCTCGTTTCGGGAGTGACGATCAAGGATACCCAGCATTGCAAGATCCGCAAGGTGGTCATGCATTCGACGGCGGACTAGTGGGTCAATATCCGATTGCTCGGCAATCGTGCGATACCGCGGATAGATGTCTCGGACGCGGAACGGCCCGTTTGACTCGAGAGCCAAGTGCAAGACAGCGACCAGTGAGAGGTGACCGTGGCGCGTGAGTTCGCGCATTCCGTGTTCGACCTGGTTACGTTCGAGCTTGTTTCGAGCTGCGTAGACATCATCTTCACAGATTTGTTCGCGGTCTGCTGATCGCGCGAGTTCGCCGGCCTGATACAACAAATCGAGCGCCTGTCTCGCACTTCCTGAGTCCTGTGCAGCGATGGCGGCACACAGCGAGAGCACGCTTGACTCACTTGCATCCTCGCGAAGGGCGCCTTCTGCGCGACGTTCGAGGATAGCCTCTAGTTCTGGTGCATTATATGGTGAAAAATGGATTTCTTCTTCACAGAGGGTGTCCTTCACTTTCGGAGAAAGGTCGTCACGGAAGCCGAAGTCGTTGCTGATGCCAATCACGCCAGGTTTCGTTTCGGTGAGGTAGCCGTTCGACCGTGCTCTCGGGATCTCGTAGAGAATCTCGTCGTCATTACCGATGTGGTCGATTTCGTCGAGTACAATTAAGACCGTTCCCCCGATTGCATCGATTTCGCTGTACAGCAGGTCGAATACGCGTTGCTGCGGGTAGCCAGTCGTACTGATCTGATCGTCTTCTGAACGTAACGTATTGACAAGGTTGACTGCCACCTGGTAGGACGAAGAGAGGTTCGTACAGTTGAGCCAAAATACCGATAGAGAGACGTCGTCGTACTGCTCAGAGTCGCGTTGCAGTTGATTAAGGATGTAGCGTGAGACAGACGTTTTCCCGACACCCGTCTTTCCGTACAGGAAGGTGTTTCTGGGCTGAGCGCCGTTAATAACCGGCTGGAGTGCGGTCTGGTACGACCCCAATTCCGACTCTCTGGCAGTTATTGAATCTGGTTGGTAGTCGTCTCGAAGCATATCCTCGTCACGGAAGATATGAGTGTCCCGAGTGAAGGTCGTCATCAATTACCTGAACGTCGCTCCAGCCACAGTATAAAACCACCGTGTCGAATGCGTCGTATGAATGAATCAGACTCCTCTGGACGAGTACGTAGTGAAACATTGTAGACGTCTGAAAAGCCGATCTAGTAGGTAGAAGGCCGATTACTCACACAATTATGGCTGAAACTACAATCGGATTTGTTTGAAGAACACTCGACACGGTGGGGTGTGGGGATTATGATATGGGGTGAAGCCGATAGCGAGGTACCAGCTCAATACAAGAGCATTCGACATGGTGGGGTGTGAGGAACTCCAGTATCTCAGAGTACTTGTCGAACTCCACCGAATCATCGCCGGCGTACCCATGGTGGTGGTTAGCTTTTGAGTGTTTTAACCAACAGTATAGTTTACGTTTCAAAGCTGTTGGTTAAGATTCGCAAGGATTCTCATGTTCTCTCACAATTCACCAGACATCGAGGCCCGCCTTAATCGCGGTTATCACCGTGTCGTGACAATCGCACGACTACTACCCGAACAACCGATTGAGCAACGGCCGAGAGTGGGTAGCGTTCACTTCCTCAAGTTCAGCAACACGCTTCTCAAGCTGCTCCCGCTTAGTCTGCTCTGCCTCAAATTCTTCATAGAGGTACTCAAACTGGGCTTCCAAGTTCTCGTTCATTTGTTCCAACTCCTCTATAGTGGCATCAAGAGCAGCTAGCTCCGTGGGCGAAGGGTAATTCTCAGGTTGGCATGCATTGTTGATTCCACGTCTCCTTGCATCGTCTCTCGAATGCGTACCCTCACGTGCTGAATCCGAACCCCTGGACACAGGCTTTGGTCCCTCAGTTGGTTCGTACACATCACTCGTCACCGAAACTGCCCGTTCGACCGTCCCCTCTCCGTAGGTCTTCCCACCCGAATAGTGTGGTTCGTCCCACTTCTCGCGATAGAGCCTTGATTGTCTGAATAGACGATCCATCTGGGACGCATCTTTCTGTGTCCAGAACGCGAGCAGGCAAGCGAGCGCCATATCGGTCTCAGAGTGACTGTCGTACCCACCCGTCTCACCGTTCCAAAGTCGCGTGAACTTCGGGCCGTTCTTCGCCTGCATCGCTTTTTCGAGCAGGTCCTCGTCGTCCATCGACGGCGTTACCGAGGCAGTCATCGAACTATCTCCCTTCACCGACGTCGTCGAAGGGGCGATATACTCGGCATGAAGGTCTGCGAGTTCAGCAGTGCGTTCGTTGATGTCGTGAGGTGTTCCCGGAACCCGGTCCCCAGTGACCGTAAAGAATCGCGCCGACTCGTAGCACTCGATGTCCCCGGACCGATTTCCACCGTCTGGAAGCTCTCCACGGACATAGACGTGATAGCCTGTCCCCGAAGGACTGACCTCAGTAAATGAATCGAGTTGTTCGATGATCTCATGTGCCCACGAGTCGGCCTCCCCAGTTTCGGCATTACGGCAGTCATCGAGGTCAACGCCGACAAACGGATCGTCCTCCGTAAACACGAACCCGATACCGGCGACAGGATCATCATCGGCGGCCGTCTCAACCGCCGCATCGAACGACGCCCATGTTTCGGGGTCCTGCACAGACGCAAAGCTTGCCGTCCCCGGCATCACAGGAATCTTCGTTTGTTTCCCGCCACGCTCTCGCTCTGTCCAACAGACCCACTGGGGGACAGACGTGAGTTCATCGGGAATCGCGTCTACCTCAATCATCGTCGCCCTCCACCATATCTCGGTTCGGTGTGTTAATCGATTCAGTATCCACCACCGAGGCAGACTGCTCAACAGATCCATCGACAGCTGTCGGCGTTTTCCCGTCAACCACCGCCGCCTCATACTCACTCGCCCGAACCCGAAGGGGGAACCAGCCTTCTTCATCAATTCCGAGGAGGGCTTCCGAGTAGCCATCTTCCTCGTTCCCGGCTTTCGCCGTCCGGACCCAGTTGGTCTCGCGCTCGCTCAATCCGAACCACGTCGCAAGCTTCTCTGCTTCCTCGGCAACGCGGTGAATCTGAACGATGGAACAGAGGTCTGCAATCGTCTTCGCCTCGGGAGTCAGCGTGAACTCCCCGCCAGTCTGCGTTACGAACTGCAGGGAGATATCGTAGTGTCGGCTATGGCGAACAGCCGTCTCCAGGAAGCCAAGCGAAGTCGCATCGGCCATCAGGTAGTGTGCCTCGTCGATAACGAAGACGACCTTTTTCTCAGTGGCTTTCGCTCGCTCGTAGACGGCGTTGAACACCACCTGCATCAACAGGCTGGTCTCAGTCCGCCCCTGTGTGCCCTCTTCTTGGTGCAAGTCGAGATAGAGAACGTTCGCGTCAAGGTCAAACTCAGTCGGCTTGGTGAGATTGGCAAAATCACCCCCATCTCGAAACGACGGCCGGAGGTCTTTCAGCAGTGATTGAGCATCCCCACGAACACTCTCCTGTTCGGCCTCAGTTGCATACCCGAACTCTGCAGGGGAGTCAAGCATGTCCTCAAGCACCGAAATCACGGTCTGCACGGTCGGCGAAGGATTCCCATGTGTGGATGGGTCGCGAGTAATCCCCTGTTGCTCATAGGCGTCCTGCACCGCACGTCGAAGCGTCTGTTTTCGCTGCCCAAGCGGGCTATCAGCAACTCCAGCGAAGAACGTCTCAAAGAACGTCATCACCCACGAGATTTGGTCGGCCCACGGGTCGATATCGGGCACCCGAGCCAACACCTCTGGAGGTGTGGGTTTGAGCTCAAGTGGGTTCAGGCCACGACGCCCACCAACGATGATGCGCTCACCACCGAGGGCCTCGTTCACGCCAGCAAAGCCTTCCATCGGGTCGAGCATGACGATAACTGTCTCGTCGTCATACATCGCCTGCCGAACCAATTGGAGTTTTGTCGAGAAGGACTTGCCTGCCCCGAGCTTCCCGATAACCATCATGCAATAGCCCGTCGAGCGGTTGAACCGGTCGAGAATCACCGGACTTTCGTTGAGGGCGTACGTCCCGTACTCGACGCCGGGCTCAGCAAACGCCCCTGCAACGAAGGGAAACATCGCCCCGACAGCTCCAGCCATCATTGGCGTCCGGGTATCGAGCGTCTCGTTGAGGACATCAACACCAACCGGACTGCTTGCTGTGAGCGCATCCAGTTGCGACCAGCGTGGCGTAACCGGAGTGAGGTTCGCGGGTGCCTGTCGTGCAGTCTTGCTCACGCCATCGACAGTCGCGCTCCCCCGCTCGCCACGGGCACTCAGATACATCGACACGTCGAACGCCCGCATTGACGTGTTCCGTAACACATCATACAGCGCCTGATAATCCTCGAGATCTTTCCGAACGCCGCGTGCCCCAGCCCGGTGTTTCTCGGTGAGGTACTCGTGGTCTGCTTCCAGGCTCTCGATTCGATTCTCGAGTTCGTTCAGCGTACTGTGCGTGTCTCGCGGGTCGAGATGGATCGATATGTCTGTCTCTCGAGTCTCCCCAGTCGAATAGAGCGTCTCAAACAGGCCGTCTATTGGCTCGTCGGGATATTCAGCGACCCACAGCGTCTGTCGCCAACGCTCACCCATCTCGACGCCGCTTGCGCGTTCTACGACGTTCTCTGGTGCAACGAGACTCTGGTGTGAATCGGCGAGCGAATCGAGCGGTGTCTGAGCTCCGTCGTACTCCACCGACGACTCGTCGGATTCACCCGTCGACGGCTCGCTTGTGTCGGACGTACCGCCGAAGAACGGCACCCAATTGGGAATCATCTCATCCCTCCGATGAGCGGTGTCGTTCGGATTCGCTCACCCATCTCGCCCTCGTCGCGTATCTCGCCGTTCCAGAATGACGCGAGCAGCGTCGCCATCTCGTCGGCGTCGACGCCCTGTGCGGAACAGCCCTCAATCTCCCGTATCCCCCTCTCGACCCGTCGAAGCCGTTCTGTGAGTTCGGCTCCCATTGCGTCGAACTCCTCCTCTGACCGAGGCGCGAACCACGCTTGGACGAGCAGGCCAACGACCGGAAGCTTCGCAAGCTGTTGGGTCACACTCTCGCGTTCGAACTGCACCTCGGCAGGCGTCACGGGGACGACGATGTAGTGGTCGCGAATGGTCATTTTTCGTTGACTCATCTCCGCTGTGTACCACGCGATGTATTCCTCAATGAGTGTCTGCAGGTGGGGGTTCGCCTGCACATCTGGGTCTGTAAGCCGGTTTTCGTAGTGGGCTAGGTACTCTTCAGTCGGGAATGCCTGTGTTGTCGAGAAAATCTGGATTGGGTACGCAACCGTGGTGTTGAGGAAGTTCTGGAAGGCTTCTGCGGTGGTTCGCCACTGGCCATCCGTTGCGAGGGCCATCGTCGGTGGCGTGACCTGCACCATCCCGATGAGTGCGCCATCAGTCCGCTCGACAAATCCGTCTGTAGGATGGATTCGCTCAACCCGAGTCAGCTCCTTCGCAGCCGCAAAGTCGTGACTCTTCTCACGGCGGTAGAACCCAGCGAACGTCCCCAGCCAATCAAGACTCGATGTGTAGGGTGGGGTAAGATAGACGAACGTCGCACCCACAGCAATCGCGATTGCGGCGAGTGGGAGTGTTAGTGACTGGAGCCCGTAGCCAGCGACCGTCGCTGCTGGAGGGACGACCACCTGCATGAGTAACAGCACAGCCACGCCGGGGAACAGGCCAACTGCGAGGTCCGTCAGTGTGTACGTGCCGAATAGCTGTGCCTCGGTTCCGATTGCCTTGGGGATACGCTTGGTTGCGTCTCGTGAACTCATTTAGTGGATGTACCGTGGTTGGTCGTCGCTCGAAGTATCGCCGTCAGTGCGTGAGGGCGAATCGCCCCCTCCGCCTCGGTCACGAAGCGCCTCGAAGTTCTCACTCCGTGCCCCGCGAGCGTCCTGGCTTGCGTTCCTCCCGCCTGCATCATCCCCATCCGGACCGCTAGCCGTGGAGCCTCGATCAGCGAATGCGGATTGGAGTCGATTCCGTGCCTGATTCACTCGTGACCCTGCGCTGTGGGCTCGCGATCGACTGCTGTCCAGCAGTTGTTGATTGTCTCTGTTCACCGCAGGCTTGCCGGCCACGCCACGCCCAAAGTTCCGGCCGCCGTGGGCTGCGCTCTCCGACCCGTCACGCATACGACTGACCCGCTGTTGGGCACGGCCGAGAGAGGCATGCCGTGAGGCTCGATCGGCGAAGAAAAAGAGCGCGCCAGCCTGCCAGAACATCACTAGCGGAGCAAACAGTGCGGCAACAGGGATGAGCAATGCAAGCAGCCAGGCACCAACCCCACCAAGTGAGAGACTGAAGCTCTCTCCGAGCAGTTCGCCGAGTCGAAGCAGAAGAGCCACTGGGAGCGTCATGAACAGGATTGGCGCGTAGAACCCAGCCAGGCGTTGAACGAAGCGAGAAATGAGTGTGAACGGCCCGACACCGGGAATCCAGAACACGATGAGCAGTGGCATCAACAGGACGAACAGATAGACCCCGAGTTGCCGAATCGTATAGACAAGCGCGAGCAGCAGAAAGAGCGTGAGGTTCACCGCCTGCGCGATTATTACGCCAAGCACGCCGAGGATGGCAAACGACGCCGTCTCGAACAGCGCAATCTCCGAGAGGTCAGGAACGATGAAGCCAGTCAGCGCATCGACGAACCGAAGCGAGAGTGCGGCCACCCACCACCACGACAGAATCCCGAGCAAGCCGCTGAAGGCTCGCTTCTTTAGCTTCGAGCGGTGGTAACTCCCGAAGAGATAGCTCGTGGATTCGAGAAAGATGACGATGCCGAGCATCAATCCATAGAGTGAGAGCGAGAGCGGGACGATTGCCCCCCAGTAGTACTCATAGATGGCTGCCCACGGGTCGTTCGTCGGCGCGGTGAACACGGCATTCGGTGCTGGCGTGCCGACGATGAGTTGGAGGAGTTCGTCGCCGAAGGTCTCGACAAACGATTCAACGGGAGCGAACAGCAACCGGAGGAACTCCTCAACCGCCTCCATGAACTCATCCCAGAAGCTACTCATCGCATTCTCCGATCATTGTCGCCCCCAGAGCGGCCAGATGTCCCAGCCAGTCAGCCGCCCAATCAGGAACACGGCAACGAGGAACGAGCCGATGGGAATCCCGAGTTGATACAGTGTCGGGACAATCGGGATGTCCGTCCCCTCGATGTAGACCGTATCCGAGCTTTGGAGATAGGCCTGCTCAGTCGTCCACCACGGAGCGGGTTCGTACCGTACAGTGAGGGCCCCGACTGGGCGTGGGACAGTCACCACGGTCGTTCCCGCCGCATTCGTCTCGATAGATTGGTTTTGTAGAAGGATCGTCCCGTTACGGTTCGCAGTCTGTATCGGGTCTCCGGTGTTAGCGTCGAGGAGTTTGACCTCGACTGTCACCGTCTCTGCGGTCGTCTCTTGTGGAGTGAGGGTGAGCTCGCTCTGGTGAACGGTGGTTTCTCGCAAGGAAGCTCTCCTTAGGTCGACACCCGTCCCACGGACCAGGCCCTCAACGTCGACTTTATTCAAAAACGCAGGTTGTCCAGTCGTGATGACTGTCTCGCTCGTCGTGTACGGTGTTGAGACCACATCCACGTCAATTGACTCCGGGAGCGTCGGTGGATCCGCTACTTCGCCATCGACGTTCGTGACACGTGCAGGGTGCTTGGTCTTCGCCCCCGTCTTGCTCGGATAGGCGTGTACTTGCAGTGGTTGCAACGGTGATGGGCGAGCCGAACTGTTGGTACCAGAGTCCTGCACGAGGGTGTCCCAACGCGTCTCCCGGGAAGTGTAGTAGCGCCAGACACCGAGCGTCTCAGTATCCCCTACGGTATATCCACGCCTAGGCTGATCTCCACTAAGAGCGAGCGCCTGTGAGCCGTCCGGGAACTGTGCGTACGCCCCTGTTACGGACGGTGCGTATTCGACGACAGCTCTGGACTCATTCACGGTGAGACGCTCGACGGATGTCGTCACCGTCGACGACTCTGTGGTACATGATCTATCCTCAGTCGAGGGGGTCGGCGTCTCAGTTGCAGTCACAGTCTCCGTGGTGGTTTCAGTCACTGTCTGCTCCGGAGTACAACCATCTTCGAACTGAGTCGTCCGCTTTGAGAGCTCAACAGCAATCGTGGCCTCAAGCGTCACTGTGTGGTTCGCCCCTGGCGACCCAGACAGATCGGAGAATGCCAACGCGGGGGTGTGCGTCCCCTGGGCTTGATCAACAACCGTGTCGTCGATGCGTAGGCGAACTTCCTCGATACGGTGGTCGAGTAGCTGCCACTCAACTCGCCGATTCGCATTCGCGTCATCGGCAGGCAACTGGACGCGGTAGTCTACCGTCCCGAGTACTTGCCCAGAGCTACCGACGTACAACGGCTGTGAACGGTCAGACCGCCAGAGCCGTGTCGAGGGCTGGACAGCGAACAAGGCTGCATAGGCGTCGCGGATAACTACGCCGTCGGTGACTGTGGTCTCAGACGGTCTGATGGACACCGTGTGGTCACTCTCGGGAAACTCCCGATGGTCGCCGCGGTTCCACTGTTCGGCTGCCACGGGTGGGTCTTCGAACGAGATATCGGTCACCTTCGCAAGTTCTGCCAACGGGACGTCTGACCCATTCGTCCCCACTGTCGACGACTCGTCCTGGTCACCAGACCAGAGGGTCACGAACGTCTCTGGAACGATGCCGTGGTCTGTGGCAGTCGGGGGTGAAGCGCCTGCTTGCGTCGCACCGAGGAGGAGAACGACGACGGCGAGCGTCAGAAGCACGCGGAGGTGTGGGCTCAGAATCCGCAACTCACGCCACCAGCCACGACGTCATTGAGGAGGAACTGGATAATCCCCGTTCCGAGCGGGGCGACGATGACGCCCCAAACAATCCCCTGATTTCTGACTTCCTTGATCTCCTTTTTGAGATCTGCTCGGCGAATCATCGGCGTTGCCACAATCGCTCCGAGCGCGATTAACCCGCCAATGAGTGGCCCCCCGAATTGGATGATGGTGAAGAGGTTCCGAATGGTGAGCGCCATATTTGTTTGGCAGAACGCCGCACCGCTGTTCTGTGCAACGACGGGCTGCACAGCAAGCACAGAGAGGAGAAGCAATGCGGTTCCTCCCCGAGTAAGCGTGATTTGAACGTCTGTACGCTGCAGGAATGCCGGCCAGCCGGCCGGATTGTCGTCGTTCGTCATTGGAGTAGAGATGTATCACCCAAAGCCAGGATTTGACGCAATCGGCTCCTCGTCAGGGGGCGACTGCTGGTCCGGTAGGATACTCCTAGGAAAAGTCGTTGTGACAGAATGCTACCCATATAGAGACTCAATATTTCCCTCTACAAGTGGGATAACTACCAGTTGCAAGACGTTCTCAAGGGCGGTCTGTAGAACGGCGGTTAGCTCTGTTGAGACTTCGTAATGAACCCCCATCTGGGGGGTCAAACACGGAAAAAGAATGCCCGATGAATCCGACCGGCCCTTCGAGTTGTATCTACCAGCACCAGCGTCCCTATTGAGATACATCCACGGGGATACATTCATCCTTGGGCCAAATCACACCCCTATCTATTCATTTACCACCAATAGATTAATCTAACGAGGAATATAATGGTGGGCATGCATGCAACAGTCTGAATTGAATACTTCTGCTCCTGGCGAACTCATTTCATACGGTCGGAAGTCGTACTATAATCCTGACCCACTGCCACCATCCCGAGACCTCACTCTCGGGAACGACTTCTACGAAACGCTCTCAGACGCAACGTTCTGGCTCGGAAAACTCAGTGGAGTAAGTCTCGAACTCGATTTCCCGCCAGTACTCTACGCCTCACTCCTCCGCAAGGAGGCCATGGAATCCGCTGAAATTGAAGGGGCAGATATTGACTACGACGCGCTCTACAGCCTCGAAACACGCACATTCGACGCTGGCGAAGATGAGATTAGCAGCACATCTACACCGGGCCAAACAAAGGACACGCAGGAAGTCCTCAACTATGAAGATGCAATCGAGAATGGAATCGAGGCACTCGACCGAGGCGAAGACCTGACCGTCGAACAGATGCACGCATTCCACGAGACGCTTCTCACTGGTGTTCCAGACGATCACATTGATACGGATACGATTGGTGCGTACAAGACGAAACCGAACCATATCGGTGACTTCCTCCCTCCCGTTCCAGACCAGGTTGACGGCCTGATGGATGCACTGTTTACGTACTACAGAACGGGCGGGAGCTACCATCCGCTCATAGACATCGCGCTCTTTCACTACCAATTCGAGACCATCCACCCGTATGGCGACGGGAACGGTCGTCTCGGCCGGCTCCTCATCACACTCCAGTTGTACGACGCTGGCTATCTCGAACGCCCGAATCTCTATCTCAGCGAGTACTTTAACCGTAACAAGCCGACGTACGTCGACCGGTTGGAGGGCATCCGAACCGATGGTAATTGGGAAGCTTGGCTATCGTTCTTTATCGAGGGCGTGGCTCGGCAGGCCCGGGAGTCCGTCGACAGAACCCTCTCACTTTCCGATCTCAGGCGTCAGTACGACAGCGAGTACGGGGGGAAGTCCTACACGAAGAACCAACTTGCATTGAAGCTCTTCGAACAGCCCTACGTCACGAGCAAGACTGTTGAACGGCTTTTCGATGTCAAACAACCGACGGCGTCGCGAGTAATCAACGACCTCGTCGATGAAGGAGTTCTCGAGGAAGTGACTGGGAAGGAACGGAATAAAGAATATCGTGCCCGCGAAATTTTCGAGATTCTCGAGCAGCCACCACAAACCTATTGACCCGAAAAAAAACCTATGAATGTTCCAAACTACTATTCCGCAACCTCAGCGAATCGCTCTCGTAACGTCGCTTCCCGCTGTTCGAACTCCTGGGCTTTCTCTCGAACATCCCGCTCCACCCGCTCGATCTGTGCCAGCGCCACCTGACTTCCGAGCCCAGTCTGTCCATCGCCTCCCGTCTCCGCTGCTGCCTGGCGCTTGTACTCGTCTGTGATACGCTCGAGCGTCGCCTGCGGGTTGAACAGCATGTCGTTCGCCGTTCGGACATACTGATCCAACGAGGTGCCTTCCTTCCCAGTGTAGAAATGAGTGAGGGCGTGTGTCGCTCCGGAATGAAGAGTCCACATATCAATCTCGAAGGGATCTGCAGCTTCTGCACGAGCGTCGCTGGCCGCCCGCGTTGCAAGGTACTCCGGGAACGAAAGCAGCGTGTAGAATGTCTCTACGTCGAACGGGACCTCGCGGAGGTCGAGCGTGATCTCCTGTGCATCGGTGATGAACGCGTACAGATCGTTCGCAACAATCTCCAGTTGCCCGAGGAGCTGCTCCCACCAGGCCTCGAACGAGCCAATGCCGCCGACGTGTTTGACCGTCTGTCTGTCGGTGAGTGCCCGCATCGAATTCTGGCAGTAGCTATCCTGTGCGAACCCCTCGACGTAGACGGCGTGACCACCGAAGAAGTCATAGCCAGAGCTCAGCCCCATCGCAATCGGTTCGTTTCGTCCCGGAAGGTCGACTGAGACGCCGTCAAACATGATGTCAATGTGCACCTCGCCGCCGCCGCGATACTGCCGAATCTCGCCGAACACCACTTTGCCCAGAGATTGTGCGTCGAGTTCCTCCCTCCTGAGGACGTCCTCCAGTGGGCCGTACACGTCGACCGGATTGATGATCGCGTAGCTGTCTGTCGGGATGTTGAACAGCGGGTCCGTCTCACCGTCTTGTGCCTGCGCCGCCAGTCGTTCGGGCTCAACGATAGCGTTGAAGCGCTCAGTACTCACCCACTCACCAGAGTAGGGGTTCTGGAACGCCACCGCCGATTCGACAGCCTGTGGGAGGTCTCTGACCGCCTCTGCGAAGGAGACTAGCTCAGCCTCGTCACGTCCCCGTGCGTACCACTCCGGGAGTGACGTGTTTGTTTGTCCGTCGACACCTGCGAAGGTCGTCGTTGTTTCTGGGTGTGCCATTTCTTTCACGCAGGCACATCTCTACGCGCCTGCGCCCCTCGCAGGCGCGAATAGACCTGCGGGACGGTCATCAGACTTCTACCTAGGGGTGAGCACTCACGACAGTACCTGAATCGAGGCGCTAAGGCTCTTCCCTACTCAATCCATTCCGTCGCTCGCTGAGAAAAGGGGCCTTAGCGCCAATCACCCGGTGAAATTGTGATTTAGACAGTTCAAGTCCACCGATGCTGCGGTGTCGCTGTCAATATGAGCCACACCATCCTATTGCAATAAAGATTAAGTAGTAATGAGAGGTTTTACTTTACAATGGAAATCAACTCGAACAGTGATTCGAGTGGTGGGACTCGGATATCACTCGACATACCTCTCAAAGACAGTACTTTATTCAAGGGGGAAGCTACAGACAGCATCATCCTCTTTTTAAGTCGTCATCATAACGAGTCATTCTCAATATCGGACCTTGCAAAGGCAATCGACTACACACGACCGACCATTACCAAGACGGTCGATGTCCTTTCCAACAACGACCTCATCATCGAGGAACGCGACGGGACGCGTCGGCTCATACAAATCAACCGTGACCGGTTGACCATTCCAGAGGACCCCTATCTCGGAATCCCGCAGTCGGAGTTCCACGGCCCGGTGAAGGCTGCGACAGAGGCGATACTGGAGAAACTTGACGACGTTCTTGGCGTCGTCCTCTATGGAAGCGTCGCTCGTGGCGAGGCGGACCGTCGAAGCGATATTGACCTCTGGGTGTTGGTGCGCGAAGACAGGATGGGGAACCAGCGGCAGGCGAACCAAGTCAGGCAATCCCTCGAAGAGGACACGTTTGACGGTAACCGCTATGCCTACGAAATTGATGTTGAGGGCTTACAAGCCATTCCGAACTACGCAGGTGAACTGCGACAGATCATCCGGGACGGCATCGCCGTCCACCGAACAGACGAGTTCGACACAGTCTGCAATATGATTCTACACGGAGATCTCGATGAGTGATCCGAACGCCGTGAGGGAGGCACTTGACGCCACCGTCGACGCATTCAACGAGGAAGGCCACGGCATCCCGGTACGAGAACCAGATATTGAGACGGCCGATAACTGGAAAACGCAGCTCACCAAAGGGTGTCGGCTCCTCACTGTCGTAAAGGAACTCGAAGGGAGCGGGTACTACATTGCGACTGTTGAACTGTGTTTCGGCATCATCGAGCGGTCGCTGGAGGCGTTCGCCATGGTTGAAGGAGGTGATACGTTACGCGACTTCCAAACGGATTCCCACGACCGATGCTACAACCGCGCGGAAGGGTTAGGCCTCTTCACGCGAGACCTGATACGAGAACTCAAAGACCTCTATAGTGACAACCGAACAGATAGTTACTACGGCGGCCGACATCCCACGAAGCGGCAAGCCAAAACGATGCATCAGTTAGCCCGCGAGATCCACCGGCACGTCACTGACCAGATACGAGAAGGTGGTGTCTGCAACTGCGAGAAGTAACGGGAAAAGACAGTACACAACAGCATATTGAGCTAGAGTGGGTTGTCGGCGGACGACACAATCTCTTGCAGTTCCTGATACCGACTTCGCACCGTCTCGACGGAGACGTCTGCGGCCGCTGCAATCTCCTCCTGGGTCGTCAGCAGCCCATACTCGAGAACGGCACTGTACAGACAGCCCGCAGCCACCCCTGACGGACTCCGGCCGTTCGCCAGGCCATCGTCGACGGCCGCCATCGCAAGCTCGTGAGCACGGTGCTAGACTGACGAGGAGAGGTCACACGTTGCCACAAGCTTCGGGGGGAGTGATTCTGTCTCTCAGTACATACCGACACTTAGGCGGTTTCGCTGGCCGAGACAACGAACACGGAACACCGACACGTTGGGTACACCGCTGCGGCCTTCATCGACTCGATAGACCGGCCATAATCAGGTCTGCTTGTTTGGCTTCGCGATAGGTTGTCGATGCAGTACTCGATTACCGCCTGCACGAGCGGGTGGTTGAGCGAGACGAATTCTGCGTCCGGTTCCTCAAGCGCTACGGTCTGAGAGAAGGTGACGAGCTGGTACGTCTCTGCTACATCGGTATTCATCGAGACAATGTTCGGGACCTCGACGATCAGGAGTGTATTCTCACTCACCCGTTCAGCTTCGTCGCTTCCGTCGCCGCAAAAGATGTGGCAGAACTGTCGAACAAGTTGCTCGATAGTGTCTTCGCTAATCGGCGTTTCTCCGCTCAGGTCGATCTGGTTCTCGATAGTTCCCCCATAGCTCCCGTTGGACGTCGCTCGACGACGTTCTGACTTCGAGGGGCGAGGAAGCCAGGCTCTCTTGAATCCATCAGGCAAACAGGAAGTGCGTGACACATCCACGGAATTTCATCTTCATCTTGGTTTTGGGACTGCCACCAGAGCAGTCTGTCATGACACGTCTGTCTGGTCACAACAGTTTTATTCGTGTAGCGTTTCTCTCTGGTTACTATGGCAACGAGCAACGACAAAATCCAGTTTAGGGGGGGTGAGGAGAAGCGTGCAAGTCAACTCCTCAGTGAGATGCGTCTCGGAGGGATAAATATCAGCGAACTCGCTCGGGAGGGACTCAAGGAGAAACTCCGGGAAGTGCTCTCGAATGAAGAGCGAGTCGAGTTGCACCAACAGTACCTCGACGGAGAACTGAATGAAGGCGTTGCAAAGGTCCTCATCGGCGATCTGCTTGAGGATATCGAGCGTGAGCGCGAGGCAGTCGGGAAGGCGGAGACGCTCAGTACCGAAGGCGTCTTCCAGAACAAGTAACGAATGGGTGCAGACGAGATACGCCACCCTGTCCTTGTAGATACTGACGCACTCATTTCGGTCGCAAATACATCTCTGTGGCCGAAGGTTGTAGGCAACCTCAAGCTGACGACAACGAACGTCTGCCTTCATGAGTTACAGAGACACATCCGCGAAAAGTCTGAATATGCGCGTGATGGGAGCCGCCAAAAGTGGATTTACGATGGGAGTGTAAAGTCACTCGAACCGTTTGAAAACAACTCAAACACGGCGTTCACCACAATCAATAGCGTTCCCCGGCCGCACGGACCAGACGCTGGAGAACAGTCGTTAGAACAAGAACTCGAACAGCACCCAGAAAGCTACACGTTCGTCGTCCTCATGGATCAGAGAGGTCGAGAATCGATAAGTCAAACCTTCGAGGAACGAGACCAATACGGTGTCGCAGTCGCCCCCTCGTATCTGCTCTACTTACTCCACAAAAACGGGAACTGTTCGAAGCAGGAATTCTGCGAGACGTGTGGAGAGCTTCTGGAGGGGGAAGGGTGGACGAATTACAGTGCAATACAGGCGATTTGGCAGGAAATCCCGATTGACTGCAGTTCGTACGTAGATGAAAACCTATTGCCCTGAGAAGTAAACCAGATAAATAGACGTCACCCGCAATGAAGATTGATGCGGTGGACGGCGTCAACTCACGGATTTTGAACACGGCCGAGACAGTGAACAAGTAGCCGAACACAGCACTCATCAAGCTGTCAACCGTACTAATTGTGTCCCGTAATAAGTATCGCTCTAGCGCAGCACCACAGTCTCGGCACTCATCAAATTCGAGAGAGTGATGTTTTCACCCACTCCGATTGACTAGTGTTTGCTTCCAACTGTGGCACCAAGATCCTGCAGTTCGTGATATCGACTACGCACAGTTTCGACGGAGACGTCTGCGGCCGCTGCAATCTCCTCCTGGGTCGTCAGCAGCCCATACTCGAGAACGGCACTGTACAGACAGCCCGCAGCCACCCCTGACGGACTCCGGCCGTTCGCCAGGCCATCGTCGACGGCCGCCATCGCCAGCTCATGAGCACGGTGCTGCACGTGTGAGGAGAGGCCACACGCTGTCGCGAGTTTTGGGATACGCGACTCCGGCTGTACAATCGGTGTCTCGAGACCGAGTTCGACATTGAGAACCATGTAGTCACGGTTAACCTGGTCTTCAGTACACACGGCTACATCGGCGACTTCGCTGGTCGAGACGGCAAATCCAGCACATCGGCATGTTGCATACACCGCTGCTGCGGCCATCGACTCGATGGAGCGACCGGTGATGAGGTCTGCCGCCTGGGCCTCGCGATACGTCGTCGATGCCGACTCCCGAACGAATCGCGGGAGTTCGAGCGCGCTCACCATGCGGGCAATCTCCGAGCACGCATGCGCGAGATTCCGTTCGGCCTTTGAGCGCCATTGGGCACGTCGGTGCTGTGTTCGCTGTCGGTTGAGCCGCCGCCGCTTCTCCGCTGAGAGCGCGTTTCCGTTCGCATCACGCTTCCAGCCGATTTCCGTCGAGAGCCCCCGGTCGTGTCGTCCCGCAGTGAGTGGGGAGCCGGTTCGTTTTTTCTCCTCATCGAAACGGGCACGCAGGTTTCCAGTGTGGTCGATGCGATACTCCTCAATGATGAGGCCACATCCCGTACAGCACGTTTCCCCGCCCTCGGTTGCAACCGCACCGTCGCACTCAGGACACGTCGTTTCCGCGGGTAGTGTTCGGCCATCCGCTTCGTCGAAACTCCGTCCGTAGATTGCTTC
>Ga0306907_1000209_pt1 | contig 29915 bp, 29 predicted proteins | sample AntRauTorcE11898_FD_190415 | JGI IMG/M metagenome (GOLD analysis project Ga0306907, IMG submission 190415) | Saline lake microbial communities from Rauer Islands, Antarctica - Metagenome Torckler E11 #898 (v2) (version 2) | ecosystem: Environmental > Aquatic > Non-marine Saline and Alkaline >... | reverse complement strand
GGTCATTCTCGCGGTGGACAAACAGCCGTAGCGGCTGCAGCCGAATATCCCGAACTTGAGTGCTTGGTGGCGTGGTCGGCCGTGGCCGATTACAATGCCCGCTGGAGTGACGAGATGATTCATGATTGGGAGACCGAAGGGGTAACGGAAATAAAGAATGGTCGCACCGGTCAGATCATGCCGATGAAAAAAGTGGTCTACAATGACGCCCGCCGCAATGCCAAACGCGTAATTGCGCTCAATCGAGTCCAAGAGCTTGAATTACCTGTTTTGTTTGTACACTCAAAAGATGATAATGCCGTTTCCCACAAAAATGCTGAACAGCTCTATAAAGCATGCCCGTCCGATAAAAAAGAGTTGCTATTACTGGAAAATACTGGTCATACCTTTGGGGGAAGCCATCCGTTTGAGGATGAAGAGCTGCCGGTGCCACTGCAAAAAGCGCTGAATACCAGCGCGGATTGGTTGGCAAGCCATTTAAAATAAAATTCATGTGCGGATAGTTATATAAATAAAAAACCATGAAATTTATCCACCGCACATTTTTGGTTGCCGCCTTTCTGCTGTTAACGAGGCTGGTATCCGCGCAGGTTCCGGAACTTATCAAAAAAGAAGAATTTCGTAAGGATGCCCAGGCGGCCGTTGATTCGCTGTACAATTTTAATCCCGCCGGCGCCGATAAACGGCTGGCTTCATGGAAAGACCACTATCCGCGGCATCCACTCTGGCAACTCATGGAAGGCATGGAGTTTTGGTGGATCCTGCTTTCTGATTTAAATGACACCTCGCGCGATGAGCATTTTTTCAAAATGATGGAGCGGGCTGATTATGCTGCCTCCGAGCTGCTATATAATCATCCCGGGCATGCGGATGGGTTGATCATAAAAACGGTAGCCAACGGCTATATTGCCCGCCAGCATTCCAACCGAGACGAATGGGTTACCAGCTTGAATGCAGCGCGTAAGGCGTATAAATCATACGGATATTTGCAGGACGCTGCGTTCAACCTGGCTGATCTGAAATTAGCAGAAGGGTTAAAATTATATTATTCAGAATATTTGCCGAAAGCATATCCGGTAGTGAAATCCGTATCGTGGTTCTTGCCTGAGGGGGATAAAAAAGCCGGGCTGCAATTTTTAGAAGAAGCGGCAGAAACAGCTGTTTTTGCCCGCGGCGAGGCCGCCTATTTTCTGGGCAACATCAATTATAATTATGAAAAAAATTATGATGAGGCGGCCGGCTATTTCCAATCACTCTATAATAATTACCCCAATAATAATTATTATGCGCGGCTGCTGGTCAAAAATTATTACAAAATGGGTCGATATGATGACGCTATGACGGTAGTTGAGGATGCCTTGGAAAGATGGAAAACAAAAGAGTTGCCTTTTCAAAAAGTGGTGGAGGAGTCAATGAATTTTTGGAAAGGCCGGATATTATATCGAGACCGTGACTACGAAAGAGCCTTGCCTTTGTTTAAAAAATCGCACGCCATAAGTCGTTCGCTCCCTGCTGCCAAGCAGCGTGATTATTACATTGCTGCTGCCTATTATACTGCTCAGTGTTATAAGTTAATGGGTAATGATAAAAACGCAATTTCATATTATGAAAAGGTTTTGGACGCCGAAGAAGGGGACGAATACAAAAAATTGAGCCGTGGATTTATTGAAAAGCTACGTAAATGAACAGTTTTAAAAATATATTGGTGATGGGGGCCGGCGGCGTGGGCGGATATTTTGGCGGTCGGTTGGCCCAGCGAACCTCAGTTGATGTAACGTTCATCGCGCGGGGCCCTCATCTTCGTGCAATTCAAAAAAATGGACTTCAAATTAAAAGTATAGACGAAGATGCAACGCTCGATGTGAGCGCATTTGATGATCCCCAAAAAGCGCCCAATCCGGATCTTATTTTGTTTGCCGTAAAAAGTTTTGATACACCAGCTGCTATTGACGCTCTCATCCCGGTGGTGGGTGACGAAACCCAAATTTTGTCCATCCAAAATGGTATTGAAAACTATCCTAAACTGCTGGATGTTTTTGGCACCGAGCGGGTAATTCCCGGATTTTGCAAAATTGGAACCGGTATTGAAAAGCCGGGGGTGATTCGTCATAAAAAATTTGGAGAAATTACAGTTGGAGGAAAAGATGGCCAGATTTCACCACGGTTAAAGAAACTCGAAGCACTTTTCAGCGAGGCAGAAATTCCCATTCATATCAGTAAAGAAATAGAGCGCAGGATTTGGCTTAAATTTGCCTGGAACGCTGTGCTAAACATGCTAACGGCTCTGACCCAAGTAACGGTGGAACAACTATTTGAGTACGAGGAAAGTGAAGCACTATGCCATCAGGTTTTCGATGAAGTGCGGATGGTTGCTGCCGAAGAAGGAATTGAACTTACTGATGATGACGAGCAGCAAATGATGGCATCCGCCCGGCAGCTGGATGGCTTTACAACCTCAACGTACCAAGACCGCCAAAAAGGGAAAAAAATGGAATATGAAGCGTTTAACGGAGCTGTTGTGCGCTTGGCCGAAAAGCATAATATTGAAGTGCCAACGAACCAGATGCTGTACGCCTTGTTCAAACTAATAGATATCAGTAGCGATAATAATAACGCGTAGAGCGATTAAATTTGAACGATTGTGAGTTGGTTTGTAAGCATATTTTGACCCACCCCTGCACCCCTCCCCAGGAGGGGACTTTTCGTTTCCCCTCTTGCTCCGAAGGAATGCCTACGGCAAGAGGGATGTCATTTCTTAAATGGGAATCAAAAGTTCGTTCTTCTTATTCAACCGCTCCATGTGTTGACAATAGTTAAAGATTATCGCAGATCGCTTGGGTAACTGTTTCGGTCGTTCCACTACCGCCAATGTCGGGGGTACATGCTTCCTTATCACCCAGCGTGGTATAGATTGCTTCTCTTATATTCGAGGCTAATTTTTTCTCATCGATATGTTCCAGCATCATTAATGATGAGAGTAAAAATGCGATGGGATTGGCCTTATTTTGACCCGCAATATCGGGGGCCGAACCGTGGACTGCCTCAAACATGGCCTTGTCATCACCAATATTTGCTGCACCCGTAACACCCAGGCCGCCAATCAGTCCCGATGCCAAATCGGATAAAATATCGCCAAACAGATTGGTGGTAACAATCACATCAAACTCCTCGGGACGTATGACCATTTGCATGGCCATGTTATCCACAATCAAATCTTCAAATTCGATGTCGGGATAATCTTCAGCCACATTCTGGCCCACTTCTAAAAACAACCCGCAGGTAAATTTAAGAATATTGGCTTTATGTACCAGGGTCACTTTGTTACGGTCATTTTTTTGGGCATACTCAAAAGCCGCACGAATAATTTTTTGGCTGGCTCGTCGGGTCACTACCGCAATACTTTCGGCATGACTGTGTTTTTTCACCCATTGTTCTTTGCCAATGTAAAGCCCTTCGGTATTTTCCCGAAACATCACCAAATCCACATCATCAAACCTGCTTTTAATATGCGGCAGTGTCTTGGCGGGACGAATATTACTGTACAAGGCCAGTTTTTTTCGCAGCGTTACATTCACCGATCGAAAACCGGCTCCAACGGGAGTGGTAAGTGGTCCTTTTAATGATACAGGATATTTTTCCAGCGCTTCCATGGTTTTTTCAGGAAGGGGGGTGCCCTGTTCATCATTAGCGTTTTTGCCGGCGGTGCATTTAATCCAGTTGATGTCGGCTCCGGCTTTATCGAGAATAGTGGTTACCGACCGGGTGATTTCAGGTCCAATTCCATCGCCCGGAATTAAAACAATATCATGCATATAAGTAGGTCTTCTGTTGATAATTGAAGGTCATTGCAAAGCCACTTAAGATACACAATATTCGTTTCTTTTGCATTTAATCATTCATGGGGCAATGGTACTTTCCAAAATCTTACCAGCTCCGTTTGTGCCTTTTAAGCCGATTGGAAAGGCTGTATTTCCCGGGTCCGATAAAGAGCAGGGCTATGAAAACGATCCCGATTTCTATAGGATGAGAAAAGATGGCGAATGGATCACCATTGATAAGGTGCTGAGTTGTAGCAACTGCCATGGTAATGATGAGAAAGCTGAGCGTTATTCTAAAATAGGCTCCAATAATCAAGAAAATTCCGCCAAAAAATTCTACAACGCCGGCCAAAAAACCAAGAAAAACGGGTAATGATTCAATGCCCAGCCCTTGCGCAATCGAACCCACCCGCTCCCACATTTCGGGTCCGCCAAATAATTTAGGATATCCGTGCAGAATAAACATAATACCGAGGCCGATACGCAGAATAAGTAAGCCAATATTTCTGAATGCTGCTGATCGTGTTCTCATCCGTTTTTATCTTTGATTTAGCTATTGTAGGTGAGTCGATAAATGATGCCGCCATAGTCATCCGAAATAAGCATGGAGCCATCCGGCAGTTGTAATAAATCGACAGGCCGGCCCCACACCGATTCATTTTCTCCCAGCCATCCATCCACAAACGGTTGATAGGAGTGGGGCTGCCCATTTTTGAGTGTCACCATAGTAATACGATACCCAATTTTTTCGCTGCGGTTCCAACTGCCGTGTTCGGCAATGAGTACTTGATTTTTATACTTTTCGGGAAACATGCTGCCGGTATAAAAGTGCATGCCCAGTGCCGCCACATGTGGACCCAGGGCCTGTGCAGGGTTTTTAAAATCGCGGTTCATTTTTTTGCCGCGGTCGCCAAACTCCGGGTCCCAAATACCATTACCGTGGTAGTACGGATAGCCAAAATGCTGGCCGGCTTCGGTAAGGTGATTCAGCTCATCCGGGGGCTTGTTATCACCGAGCAAGTCGCGCCCGTTGTTGGTGAACCAGAATTCGCCGGTTTCCGGGTGCCAGTCAAACCCTACTGAATTGCGTACCCCGTGGGCAATAATTTCGCGGTTACTCCCATCGGGATTCATGCGGGTGATGGATGCAAAAATATCATTCTCCGATTTGCAGATATTACAGGGAGCGCCCACGGGTACGTAGAGCTTATCATCGGGGCCAAATGCAATATACTTCCAGCCGTGGTGGCCTTCCGTGGGAAAATCATCGCGAACAACCACGGGTTCGGGCGGACTATTTAGATTATTGTCGATATCATCAAACCGTAAGATGCGGCTTATTTCGGCCACATACAGGTTGCCGTTACGGAATGCTACGCCATTGGGGCTGCGTAAGTTTTTGGCAATGGTGATTACGCTGTCGGCCTTGAAATCTCCGTTGGAATCTGTAATAGCATATACGTTTCCCTCGCCGCGCGTGCCCACGTAAATCACCCCGCCCGGGCTTCGAACCATCGACCGGGCCCCTTCCACATTTTCAGCAAAAGCCTGGACTTCAAACCCATCGGGTACGTTTAGTTTTTCAATGACCTGTTGGGCATTGCCGGAATACGATGCACAGGAGCTCAGCACAAAAAGTAATGCCAGTACATAAAGGGCGGAACGTTTCTTTTGGATGATTTTTTTCATGGATACCTCTTTATTTAGTTGTCAATTATATAATCAAACCAAAGGCAAGAAGTCAACATTAGATTTGCAATAATTATTAAAAATAAATCGAAATACATATTGTTGGTTCCATTTAAAAATTTCCCCCTATACAAACAGCACTAATTTGGTTTCGTAATGATTTACGTGTGCATGATCATGAGGCGCTCTTTAAAGCCTCAAAATTTGATCGGGTAATTCCTATCTACTGTTTTGATCCCCGGCAGTTTGGAGAAACCTCCTTTGGCTTTCCTAAAACGGGCGGCCACCGCTGCCGGTTTTTAATTGAAAGCGTTCAAAACCTGCGCGATAATCTCCAAACATTGAATACCAATTTGGTCGTACGATCCAGGGAACCTGAAGCAATTATTCCGGAGCTTGTTGAAAAATATTCGGTTGATACGCTTTTTAGCTACGGAGAACCGGCCGCCGAAGAGCAGGCCATTGAAGATGCGGTAAAAAAGAATCTCTCTATCGAAACGAATTTCTTTTGGGGGCACAGTCTTTTTCATCTGGGTGATATACCGTATGAGCCTGAAAAAGTACCCAAGACGTTCACCAACCTTCGCAAGCAGGTGGAGAAGAAAAGTGCGGTGCGAAAGTGCTTTCCAAACCCTCAAAAAATGCAGCTGCCCGCTGAGATTGACCCCGGCGAAATACCTGCCGCTTCAGATTTAGGCGTTGAAGAATTACAAACCGATGAGCGATCGGTGCTGCCATTCAAGGGCGGTGAAAATGCGGCGGCGAATCGGCTCAACAATTATATTTGGCAGCAAGATCAGCTAAAAAGTTATAAATATACGCGCAATGGCCTGCTGGGCGCCGACTACTCATCTAAATTTTCGCCGTGGCTGGCGGTGGGTTGTTTATCACCGCGCAAAATTTACTGGGAGGTGAAGCGATACGAAAACGAGCGCAAAAGCAATGTATCAACCTACTGGATGATTTTTGAACTCATCTGGCGCGACTATTTTCGATTTTCTTATCTGCGGCACGGAACCCATTACTTTAAGGCCGGCGGCATGCAGCAGAAAGAGGTTCCCTGGAATACCGACCGTCAGCTTTTTAAAAAATGGGCCCACGCCCAAACGGGCATTCCCTTTATTGACGCCAACATGCGGGAGCTGAACAAATCCGGATTTATGAGCAACCGCGGACGCCAAAATGTGGCCAGTTTTTTATCCCAAAATTTGAATCTGGATTGGCGGATGGGCGCCGAATATTTTGAATCGCTGCTACTCGATTATGACCCGTACAGCAACTACGGCAATTGGATGTATAATTCAACCGTCGGGCACGATTCGCGCAACCGCTATTTTAACATCGTAAAACAGGCTAAGAAGTATGATGAAAACGGCGAATATGTGAAACACTGGCTGCCCGAGCTGGAAGAAATTTCTGATCAGCATATCCATGAGCCGTGGACTTTAACAGAAGAAGAACAAAGCGAAACAGGTGTGGTGATTTGTGAGGATTACCCCGAACCAATGATTGATCTTGAAGCCTCTTACCAGGAAATTCGCGATCGTCGCTGATGGAAACGGAAGACGAACTTGAGGAACAAATAATAAGGCTGGTAAAAGCGGAACAAACTGCAGAGATTTAAATACACACTATAATAACGTGATAAGCAATTATGTTTGCACTAATTTAAATCAAACCAAAAATTATTATGAAATCTTTTATAAAAATAATGTCATCCGTAATGGCTGTTGCAATATGTTTTGCAATGATGCCGCTCAACGGACAAGCACAAGACAAGGAAATGAAGGATGAGGAAATGACGAAAGATCAGACAATCGTACAAATTGCCTCTGGCAATGATGATCTTTCCATACTCGTAAAAGCTGTGAAAGCTGCTGATTTAGCAGAAATCCTGAGTGGTAAAGGTCCTTTCACCGTTTTTGCACCTACTGACAGCGCATTTCAAGCCCTGCCAAAAGGAAAGCTTGACACACTTATGAAAGCCGAAAATAAGAAAAAGCTTCAAGCGGTGCTCATGAATCATGTGGTCTCCGGTGGGGTAATGTCCGGCGATTTAGAAGACGGTCAGATGGTGGAAACCATGCAGGGTTCCAAGGCGGAATTCACGATGGAAAAGGCAGCAATGATCAATGACGCCAAAATCACCAAGGCTGATATTGAGGCCTCAAACGGCGTGATTCATATAATCAACAAAGTGCTGGTTCCATCAGATAAAATGAAAAAAGATAAAATGGAAGAGGATAACGGATATTAATCCCCTCCTTTTCATTTGAATTCAAGAGCCCGGGGAACCGGGCTTTTTTATATATATACACATATTTTAAATTCAAAAATCATTGCAATTTTACAGAATTCAGCTAAAAAAAATTGTACCCCTAAATTAACTTTTTTGAAAAGATATAACTGTTCATCACACCATTTTCTTCACTCCTATTCAATTACCCTAAAAAACTATTTTTTTTCGGAGATATTTGATAGATTATTTCCGTAAATCGTTGAAAAAAATCACCTTGGCACAACATTAGAATTCTTATTCATGAAACAACTTTTTTGGATATTGGGCGGAGCACTGCTGGTGTCGGCTGCATTTTTTATTCCGGAAGGTGCCGGTCAGGTGTGGCAATCACTATTACTTTCGGGGATTGCCGTATTATTTTTTTTGATCACCTACGTTTTTTTTCAACCAAAAAATTCAGCGCCGAATAAAAATATTGCCGGGGTGGCAACCGGCATTCTGCTGGTTCTTGTTGGCATTCATGGCTGGCTGGGTTATCAAGAATCCATCAAGCAAAGCGAAAACTTGGTCGAAATTCGGAAAGTCATTGAATCCGGTATTGCCAAAAACCATATAAACGAGATGCTGCTAACCACCTTGCGCAGTTACTATTCATCCGAAAAAGACGATGCAAATTTAGGTGCCCTTTTTAAGTTTCACCACGATTCCCTGATGAATGATACCGAGATAAAATTCTATCCGAGCGATGAAGAGCGATCACCCAAAATTGAGCTGGTAAAAGCCACTGCCGATTCGGTGGTTATTGTAGCATACTCAAGCTTTGTGTCCGGTAGAAGTACCGCATTTAAAAATTATGATGGGCAGAATGGATACTTACAGACCAAAGGAATTTTAACCACAGAGGGCATTGAATATGAGCGAGAAAACTAACTATTCGAGTTACATACCTTGGCTCAATGCCTTGTTTATAGCCATAATTGCAGCATTAGCATTGGCTTACTTTAATATTGCTTTCACAATAACGGTTACCCAGGCAATTGGTATTTCAGCGGTTCAATCAATTAACGTTTTCAGTGACGGCGTAGCCGGTACCGATCCATTTTGGTATGCGCGGCTGACCATGCTGGGAAGTATAATTTTGATTTTCGTAGCGGGACCGGTGTTGTGGGGAATGGGTTCTAAATCCAGCGATAACGTTTCTCAAAATATAATGTGGTATGCAGGTGTAGTATTGCTATTGATTGGATTTATACACGTATCGATGGGATTAACATATCAAGCCATAAAAGCCGACCAATGGGAGACCGCTGAACAGAGCCGAAACAAAGATCAATTGCGCGCTGAGCTGTCGACCCTGAATAACCGCGCCATGGAATTATATTGGCTCCCCATAGAACAGAACGGCACCAGCCGTGATTTGAGTAAAATATCCCTTCAAGATCTAAAACAGGGCACCTCATTCCAAAATACGTATGCCATCGATAAAACCGCCTCCGATTCAATCCTCACTATCTATGGAATTGGCACTAAAGAAGGGACTAATTCCGCCTTTAAAAACGTTGATGGACAGAGGGGCAAAATACAATTAGCAGTCCGGATAAAACCTCAAAATTTGGATACCGAATGGCTGCGGGCTGATTCGCTAAGTAACTAACAGCCACACTCAGAACCTATCTGAAACCTTTTTGGCAAAAACCGACACATAATCAGGAGGTTTAATATCAGCTATCGCGCTACTCCGAATGGCTTATTTTGGTTCCAAGCACCTCCAGAAAAGCAGCCAGCCATTTTGGGTGTCCTGGCCATGCGGGAGATGTAACCAAATTGCCGTCAACCACAACATCTGTCGGGTCTACATCTTCATAATCAGCCCCGGCGGTAATCATTTCGGGTCCGCAAGCGGGATAAGCTGTTATATTCTTATTGCTCACAATATCGGCCGCAGCGAGAATCTGTAATCCGTGGCATATCGAGGCAATCGGCTTGTTGTGCTCAACAAAATGGTTCACAATATCCAGCACTTCATCATACGTGCGCAGGTACTCCGGGGCCCGTCCGCCGGGTACAACCAGACCATCATAATCAGCAGGGTCGATCTCAGCAAATGTTGCATTCAGCGCAAAGTTATGCCCCGGTTTTTCGGTATAGGTTTGATCTCCTTCAAAATCATGAATTGCTGTTTTAATCGTATCGCCCTCTTCTTTTTCCGGGCATACCGCATGCACGGTGTGGCCTACCATCTGCAAGGCCTGAAATGGCACCATAATTTCATAATCTTCACCAAAATCTCCCACAATCATCAATAATTTTTTACCGGCCATAATAAATCACCTTTTATTTGTGCGTTAATTTGAATGCTACAGAAATTAACCTACGGTTTTTTAAAAACGTTCTCAACTACTGCATTCAGTTATCAAACGGCTAATAAACGGGCGTTGAGCCGGGTTGATTTTTCTGTTGGCTTCAAACGGCGGAAAGTATTCAATGCGATCAATTTCGGGGAATTCCTGCATTTGGCCTGAATCGGGCGGCCACTCCATTTCAAAAAAGTCGGGGGTGAACATAAAATCATCAGGAATTTGGCACGCTATGCCCCAGGCGTGTATTGTTTTCCCGTCGTTTTGCTGCACCGATCCCAGTTCTATATAGTTGCCTTCCGGAATGAACCCCACTTGTTCTCCAAATATGCGGATGGCTGTTTCCTGCAGGGTTTCGTTGCCTTCAACAACACCGTTGGGGATGAAGCCGATCTCTTCCTCCAAACCTCGCTTTGCAGCCTCCAGCATTGTCTCATTATCCTCAGAAATGCCCTTTGGAATAGACCATGCGCCCTCATCTTTATCCTGCCAATGCGGCGCGCCCGGATGCCCCAAAAGCACCTGAAAGTTGGGTTTCCTTCGAAAAAGTAAAAGCCCTGCACGTACATCAGCCATCAATAATTATATGCGATTCCATATCCAGTTTGGTATTAATTTTATGCCCCAGGCTACCAGCCGCCAGCGCCGAGTGATGTAGGCATGATTCTTTTTTGATTCAATAGCATTGGCCATTTGTTTTGCAGCCTTTTTGGTCGTTGCCACCCAAAACATCCCTTTTTTGCCGGCCGTCATTTCCGACTCAACAAAACCGGGTTGCAAATCGGTGATAATAAGATTGGCAGAAGATCGGTTTGCACGCTGCCGGTATCCCTGCAAATAATTATTTACATACGCTTTGGATGCATTGTAGGTAGAAGAAGGCCCAAAACCGAACAGCCCGGCAATAGATGAAACGCCAACGATGTGCCCTTTTTCCTGCCGTTCAAAATAGTCGTAGGCAAAGCTTGCCAGCGCCGTAAATCCGCGAACATTTACATCAATAACCGTTTGTTCAATATCCCAGGAGTGGTTGCCTCTAAAATTTGAAACGCCGGCATTTAACACCATAATATCCATGCCGCCCATTTCATCAATGAGTGATTCGAGTTTTGTAATTGCATTGTCCACTTTTGTAACATCCATTTCGCAGGTATAAATGCGATCACCCAATTCATCCCTTAGCGCATTCAATCGTTTGGTGCGGCGTCCGGTGGCTCCAACAGTGTGGCCGCGGCGGTGCATTTCTACGGCCAGCCCGCGCCCCAGCCCGGAGGTAGCGCCAGTGATAATAATATTTTTAGCCATTGTTGATCTGCTCATTAAAACAAGAAATATTAATCCTTTTCATCACAAAAAGTAATCCAACCATTATGTTGAAAGGATGGTTTCAGCGACGGATAAGAAATTTCGGCCAATATGCGCGCGGAGTCAACAAGCCGCGGACCCGGCCGGTTGAAATAATGATGCCCATCGGCAATATACACCTGATTATTTTGTACGGCCTTGAGCCCTTCCCATCCTTTTTTTGATGTGAGCGTGTCCATCTCGGCCTTTGTTTGGTTTATTGAATACCCGCATGGCATCATGCAAATAGCGTCAGGATTGAGTGCACAAATTTTATTCCAGTCAACCCATGGAGAATGCGCTCCCGCCTCGGCTGCCAATGCTTGCCCGCCAGCTATGTGAACCAGTTCGGGAACCCAGTTTCCGGCTGTCATCAACGGATCAAGCCATTCGATGCAAAGCAATTTTTTAGGGTCAAATTTATCTACCGTTTTTTTAACAGCGTTAAAGCCATCACGCATATTTTGGATGAGATCTTTGCCGGCTTCAACTTCACCCAAAATCTCAGCTATTTGTGTGATAGAAGCATACACCTGGTCCAAATTGGTGGGCGAAACCGAAAGAATTTCAACCGATGCATCTAAATATTCTGCTGTGGCTTTTTTGACTTCATCCACCGATGTGGCACACACTTCGCAGTGATCTTGTGTGATGATAACATCCGGCTCAAGTTCAGCTAATTGCTGCGCGTTTACCCGATAGACCGATAAGCCCTCCTGCAAAAGCGCCTTCACCCGTTGGTCAATTTCATAGCTTTGTCCATCGGGATTAAATTTTGGTTCAGTGCAGGCTGGCAGCGATTGCACCGAGGCGGGGAAATCACACTCATGCGAGCGCCCCACAAGAAGTTTTTCAAGCCCCAGCCCGGCCACAATTTCGGTGGTGCCGGGAAGCAGCGAAACGATACGTTTTTTCGACTTTCCCATAGACCAGTATCTATATAAATTATTGCTAAAACTAAACCCTTAAACATACGATTAAAAATGGAAGAGATTGAATTCAGTGATTTTCAAAAAATTGATATGCGCACAGGTACCATCATCGAAGCGGAACGAAACCCCGCGGCGCGAAACCCGGCTCATGTAATGAAGATTGACTTTGGGCCGCTGGGCGTACGGTCAAGTTCTGCACAGATCACCCAAAATTATACGGCCGAAGAATTAGTTGGACGGCAAATTGTAGCGGTCGTAAATTTTCCGACTAAGCGCATTGCCGGTGTTAAATCTGAGGTGTTGGTGCTGGGCGTAATGACAAAACAAGAAAGTGTGGTGCTTTTGAGCGCCGACCAACCGGTGGCCAACGGAACAAGCATTGGCTGAAATTGGGTTATTGATAATTTAAAAGAGGGCTTTGCAGAATCATGACTTTGTTTTCGACTTCATTCGTCGTGGCTCCTCATTGCACCGCAGGTATGCCTTTTGCACGCTCAAACTGACGTCATATTGTCCGAAGGACTCCTACGGAGAGCGCAGCAGAGCGTAGTCTCCCGAAGGGATCCCTTTGGGAGAAATGGGCGTCAGTAATGCAAAGGCCTCTAAAAATGAATGGCAGGGTCGTATTGCAATACGAGCCTGTGTGTAAAATTTAAATTTTGGTTAGGTAAATAGCTGTATTTGAAGTGAGTGAAAGACGCTACTTTGCGGTATGCTGCATTTCAAGTGCAATACTGATATCTACGTCACCCCAATGACTGATGTTTCTGCGTAACTGCCCGTACCTACATTGTAATTGTTACGGTTAATAGTGTAATCAATTTTGATACCGGCAATTTTGGTATTGGGCTTTTGCGGGTGATCTTGCATGCCCAGCAGCGTGAAAGGAAGCTCCACTTCTTTGGGAACACCCTTAATTTTTAGCGTGCCGTGGGCCACAAATTTGTTTTCACCCTTCTGGGTGATTTTATCACTCTTGAATGTAATTTCAGGGTATTTTTCGGCGTTAAAAAAATCAGCCGACTGTAAGTGTCCGTCGCGTTTTTGATTGTCGGTGTTTAAGCTGTTTACATCAATGGTAATATCAATGCGGCTTTCATCAAGATTATTTGGGTTGAAATTTATTTGCGAAGAGTAATTATGGAATCGCCCCAATACCGGGGTGAAAAAATGCCGTATTTCAAATGAAATAGTGCTGTGAGCCGGGTCTACTTGCCACTGCATGGCTTTTGAGGCTGCTTCGGGCTGTGCAGAAGTAATAGTATGGCCTGCTACAAAAAATATTGCTGTGAATGCTAAGGCCAATACGTTAAATTTTTTCATAATATTAAACTATTCTGTGTGTTTAGTGATGTGGTTCAAAGCTAAAAAGGCACTGTCAGCGTCAAGCCAATGATTGTGTTTCCCTTAATATAAGCCTCGCAGATGGGCATCAAAACCACGGCCGGACGATATTGTTCACCGTTGCCTTTGATTTTAAATCGGGGCAAATAATTTTTAGCTTAAGCCAATTATTCTATCAATAAACAATTTTCATTAAATATTTTTTTATGAATTTTTTCAAACGATTTTCACCCCTAATGCTGGTATTTGTATTTCTTGCCGGTACCGTAATGGCCCAAAATACAGGCAATAAACAAGCTCAACCGGATCCGGTTGATTCCGAGGAATTGGAAAACTTTGTAGCGGCTACTAACCAAGCTGAAACCATCCAGCAGGAAGCCCAGAAGAAGATTAAAACGATGGTTGAAGAACAAGACATGGAATTTCAGCGCTTTCAACAAATTATGTTGAGTCAGCAAAATCCCCAGGCCCAGAATTCGGTTGAAATGACTGAAGAGGAGCAAGAAACGATTCAGGAAATTCAGCCTCAAATGCAGAAAATAAACCAACAAAACCGTCAAAAGTTTCAGTCTGCCATACAAGAAAATGGACTGACGCTTCAGCGGTTTCAGCAAATTCTACAAGCTGTGCAATCCAATCCGGAGTTGGCGCAGCAGTTTCAAAAAATGAAAACAGAAAAAGCTCAAATGGAAGATGACGACCAAATGGAGGAAATGGAAGAGGAAAATGATGGCTAACACTCTTTCTTTTGATATGATTTAAAGCTCATTCCGGTTTGCGGGATGAGCTTTTTTTTATGAGCTAACCCATTTATTGTCCTTCACGTAGAACCGCCAGGGCCGTCGGGCGTGGTCGCCCGCATAATCCACGCCAATACGGGGTGATGCAACCACTTCTTTTTCATCAAAGCTGATTTCCCGGTCTTCAATCCAAATCGTATCACCCTGGAAATTTATTCTGCTTTGTGATGTTGTTATCCCCAGGGCCTGTGTAAGTCGTCCGGGTCCGGCCGATAGTTTGGGGTCAAGCGATTCGTGTTTGCGCCGATCAAGCATGTATTCTATTCCCTCAAGAGGTTGAATCGCCCTAACCAATACTGCATCTGCGTTGTCTTGTACATTGGTAACTACGTTAAACAGGTGGTGGATACCATAGCAAAGGTAAATGTAGGCCACTCCGCCGGAATGATACATGATTTCAGTGCGGTCGGTTCGAAGCCCGTCATTAGCATGGCAGGCCTTGTCATTGCGGCCGCAGTAGGCTTCAGTTTCTACAATAATGCCTGCGGTTACGGGCTGATTATCTAATTGGGTGCACAGCACCTTGCCAATTAAATCTTTACTTATCTGGACGACATCACCGCGCCGATAAAAGTTTAAGCAAAGTTTTTTGGGAGTCATATTCTTAAAAAAAGGTCAAACTTTATTTATCACTCCGAAGCACGGTTTATTGGGGTTGAGGAATCACAAACGTTTTTTGACTAATTTATATCGTAAGGGGGCTTTGCAGAATCATGACTTTGTTTTTGACTTCATTCGTCGTGGCTCCTCATTGCACCGAAGGTATGCCTTTTGCCATGGGCATCCCTTTGGGAGAAATGGGCGTCAGTAATGCAAAGGCCTCTCGTAAGGTAATGTCTTTATCAATATTTATTAGTTGCCTCTTCCTGTCTGTTTTGACCCACCCCCGCCCCCTCCCTAATGATTTAGGGAGGGGTGATCCGCCAGTTGGCGGATCGGGGAGGGTATGAGTGGATAAGAAAAAATCAAGAAATTGAAGTGTAAGGGTTTTCTTTCAACGGTTTTTTCAGGTAGATATCTTGGTACGAGCGCGCAATGATGGTGGAAACCACAAAAAGGGCAGCCACATAGAACGCCCAAAAGCCAATGACGATGATAATAGCATATCCCTGGTAATAGTACCGATACCCAAAAAAGGAATAATTCAAATACCAGCCTACCAAAAATTTAGCCAAGCCAAAAAGCAGGGTATACGAGAGTGCGCCTACAAACGCCACGCGCCGCTGCATGCGCCGCTCGCTGATGTATCGGTATAGAACATAAAAAATAAATAAGGTAAAAAGCAGCGGCAGAATGATATTCAACAAAGCGTAAAACCAGTTCAACTCCAGCACCTGATCGGTAAATGGCAAGGCTATGGTTTGAATGGAAACGACAGAAAACAAGGATATACTAATGGCAAAAAACACCATAATGCCGCCAATTAAGCCGAAGGTGAAAAAATTATGGACCAGTTCCCACACAGGGTGTTTGCGATCTTTAATGTTGAATATTTCAAAAACCACATGTTTGATGGAGTGAAACAACCCCAGCGAAAAGAAGATGAGCACAAAAACACCGACTATGCCAAATACCTGCCGGGCGTTAATTAGCGGTTCCAGCATGGTTTCGATGGTTACAGCGCCTTCAAAAACGTCACTCTGTTGCGATTCATAGGTAAAGCTGGGAAAAACTTCCTGCCCGTAGCGTACCACTTCCCGAAAGGCATCATCAAAAGAAAGCACATAGCCAATGATAGAAATAAGCAGCAGCGTGAAGGGTATGGCGCAAATCACTAAATTAAACGTTACCGCGGAGGCATGGTGAAATACATCTTTTTCTTTCACCAGGGTTATAATTGATTTCCAGAAAAGTTTAAGATTCTGCAAAATGAGCAACTAAATTTAAGTGATGTAAAGACCGGGGGGTCTTTTAAAGTAGCAATTAAATATTTGTATTAGCGGGCATATTTTTATTTTACAGGCTTAAGATAAGGTAGCACAAAAACTTTTACGAATACAGTATTTTGCATAAATGAGTACGAAGACAAAATCACATACGCCGCTCATGCGGCAATATCATGACATTAAAGATGAGCACCCGGGAGCTATTTTGCTTTTTCGGGTAGGAGATTTTTATGAAACCTTTGCGGATGATGCGAAGCTGGTAAGCCGCGAGCTGGGCATTACCCTTACCAAGCGAAATAATGGGGGAGATCAAACCCCGCTGGCCGGTTTCCCCTATCATGCCCTGGACACCTATTTGCCTAAATTGGTAAAAAAAGGGCATCGTGTGGCGGTTTGTGAACAGGTGGAAGATCCTTCCGAAGCCAAGAGTTCCGGGCGTAAAATTGTGCAACGGGAAGTCACCGAAATCACCACGCCGGGGGTTACGCTTTCCGATAAGCTGCTGGAGCATAAGCGTAATAATTATGCGGCGGCGGTGTATTGGTCGGGCAATACGGCCGGAGTGGCTTTTGCCGATGTTTCTACCGGTGAATTTTCGCTTAGCCAGGTTCCGCGTGAGCGCATGGAAGATCTGCTGCAGTCGGTAAATCCGGCCGAGGTACTGCTCAGTCAGCAATTTAAAAATCGTATTCCTGATGAACTGAAAGATTATAATCTGAGCTTCATAGAAGAATGGGTGTACGAGGGGGACTATGGCTACGAACTGTTGACAGATCATTTCGAAACCCACTCTCTTAAGGGCTTTGGGGTTGAACAGCTGGGCACCGCACAGGTGGCCGCCGGCGCGTTGATGCACTACATCCGGGAAACACAAAAGGCATCGCTGGGGCACATCAAACAGCTGCAAAAGTTTGATAATCAATCTTTTATGTCGCTTGACGGTTCTACGAAGCGCAACCTGGAGCTGATCACCACTATTCAGGAAGGCCGCTCGGAGGGTACACTCATATCCATTTTGGATGAAACGAAAACAGCTATGGGCGGCCGGTTGCTGCGCAAGTGGATCATGCGTCCGCTAAAGAAAATGAAACCCATTCGCCGGCGCCTGAATGCCGTGGAAGCCCTGAATGTACACCATGATATCCGGGAAAAAATGGGTGAAGAATTGGAGCAGGTGGGCGACCTGGAGCGCCTGATATCACGTATCTGTGTAGGTCGCGCCAATGCCCGCGATTTGATGCAGCTAAAACGGTCGCTGGCCCAAATACCACGCATCAAAATGCAGTTTAATCAGCTCGAAGAACCGCTATTGCAGGACATCAGCAAGCGATTGAAATTACTTATTGAGGTTCAGGAACGTATTGGAAAAGCTATACAGGATGATCCGCCCGCCAGCCTGCGCGACGGCGGTATTTTTAATGATGGTTTTAATGATGAGCTGGATGAGCTCCGCGATGTGGCGCGCAACGGCAAAGAGTATATTGCCAAAATTAAGAATGAGCTGGCCGAGGAAACCGGTATTTCGTCCCTCAAAATAGGCTATAACAAGGTGTTCGGCTACTATATTGAGGTGACGAATACCCATAAAGAAAAAGTGCCCGATCATTTTATTCGCAAGCAAACCCTGGTGAACTCCGAGCGGTACATCACCCCGGAACTGAAAGAAGTGGAAGAGAAAATACTGTCATCCGAGGAGCGCAGTAAAACGCTGGAATATGATTTATTCGAAGAACTGCGGCTGCACATAGCCGAATCAGCTGAACAGGTGCAGCAGGTAGCACAGGCACTGGCCGAAGTCGACTGCCTGCAAAGTTTTGCCGAGATCGCTTTTCAGAACAATTACTGTAAGCCCGCCATTGCTGATGATCAGATTATTGACATTAAAAAAGGGCGCCATCCCGTGGTGGAGCAGACGTTGCCGCCGGGCGATCCTTTCATTCCCAATGACATTCATCTGGAAAATGAAGACGAGCAGATCTTAATTATTACCGGACCGAATATGGCCGGAAAAAGCATCATTCTACGTCAAACGGGCTTGATTGTACTGCTGGCTCAGGTGGGGTGCTTTGTGCCTGCCGAGAAAGCGCATATTGGGCTGGTTGATAAAATATTCACGCGTGTGGGGGCTTCCGATAATCTGGCCGCCGGCGAAAGTACGTTTTTGGTGGAGATGAATGAAGCGGCGAATATCCTGAATAATGCCACGCGTAATTCACTAATCCTGCTGGATGAAGTGGGCCGCGGCACCAGTACCTTCGACGGGCTCAGCATTGCATGGTCGCTGGCTGAATATTTGCACAATCAGCCCTCGGTGGCCGCCAAAACACTTTTTGCTACGCACTATCACGAGCTTAATGAGCTGGAAAACATGTACGAAAATGTGGTCAATTATAATGTTTCGGTGAAGGAGCACGAGGGCAAAGTGGTATTTCTGCGTAAGTTGATTCGGGGCGGAACCGATCACAGTTACGGCATTCAGGTGGCGGATATGGCCGGGCTTCCGTCTATTGTTATTGAGCGTGCCAAGGAGATCCTCAAAAACCTGGAGAGCCATAGCCTGGACATCACCGACAGTAACGGAACGCTGGAAGAGGGCGCCAAGAAAAAGCAGGCCGCGGTTAAAAAAGCAGCCAAAGAGCTGGACAAGCAGGAGCAGATTGCCCAGCCGTCGCTGTTTCAAACGCAGCTGGACCCCAATATTGAAATGCTTGTCGACAAGCTGGAGGCGGTGGACCCCAACCGGATGACGCCCATCGAATCGCTGATGCTGGTTGCCGAGCTTAAGAAACTGGCAGACAAGAAATAGGCCGCAGATTGGCACGGATTAGAACGGATTTATGTAGATCGAGTTGTTTACTCGATCAATATAATAACCGCAGAGGAAAACCTGTTGTTTTAAAGAGGCCTTTGAATTACTGACGCTCATTTCGACTACGCTCTGCTGCGCTCAATATGACGTCAGTTTGAGCGCAATGAGGAGCCACGACGAATGAAGTCGAAAACAAAGTCATGGTTCTGCAAAGCCCCCTTAAAATAATTTCGCCCTGAACAATTGTAACAATATTCAGGAATGTTTCGTAAGCTCTATCTTATGCGTTTTATAACTATTTTGCTATTCGCTCTTCTCATGTACGGCCCGAGTCTTGCTCAGTCTAACTTTGTGATTGAAGGACAGGTTGTTAATCAAGAAACCGACGCCCCTATTGCGTATGCCAACGTAGGTATTCCGGGAAAATATATCGGTACTGCTGGAAATGATGAAGGGTTCTTTATCCTAACGTTACCGACCGGCACGGAATCAGATACGCTTCAAGTATCTGCTATTGGTTTTAAAACGAAACGTTATGAAGTAGTAGAATTTAAGAAAAAGGGCAATCAAACAGTATTCCTCCAGCCAAGAACCTACTCCCTAAATACTGTAACAGTAGTGGATGACAAAGATTTAAAAACGGAAAGGATTGGCACAGAAAAGGTTGGTTTTTTTCAACGTATTTTTGGTCCGGGTGGTGCATACGGCGAAGCAGGATATGGCAAAAATTTGGGCGCTTCCTATGCTTTCAGGATTGAATGGAAGCAATCACTCCCTTTGCGTGTTCTACACACACAAATAGAATTGGCCACAAACAAGAATGATTGGCCGGTACAAATGCGCTGCCGCTTACAAAAAGTAGATCCGAAAACCGGCTGGATCCGATGCGATTTTACAGATTTGGACGTCATTGTCGATAAACATTCGTTTTTTGTTGTTTTCGAGTGGTTGCCGCATCTAACAGATTCATCAAAAACGGAATTTGCTCCATTGTTTTCATTTCGTCCGTCATTAGAGTCCGATGTATATGTAAGACGAAAAGCCTTGGGTCGATGGGAAAAATTATCGCATGATCTAAAGTATAGGGTAGAAGTGGAATATTAGGAGATTGAAGGTCGGGCAGCCTGCCCGATTAATTAGCCACAGATTGGCACTGATTTAAACAGATATATATAGGTCGGATTGCTAATCCACCCCGAACTATTTAACCGCAGAGACGCTGAGGAGCGCGGAGGGCAAATATCACAAGCGAGGGAATGAATTCCCTCGCTATTAAATCTGAAATTCACTCCAAATACTTTTCCAGCGTTTCTATCAATTTCTCACCCCGTAAGTTGCCGCCTGTTTCAAGTACATTGCCATCCGGTCCGATCAGGTATTTAGTGGGGTAGCCCCGCACTAAAAATTTGGCGCTAAAACCGGAGCCTTCATCACCCGGTTCCCAGTTGTTCAGCGATCCTGCCCAGAAAATGGTGGCATCATCTGGGGTTGATTCCGGCACCACTACTTCAAATGAAATCGTTACGCTATCGCCGGATGATTCTTGTGCATAACTAAAGCAGGATGATAAGGTGATGAGAATGCCCGATAAAATGAATACCTTCATAATCGTAATGATGAAATTAATTTTTATACTGAATAATTAGTATAAATAATCAAAAAAGGCAAACTGCTTATATTTTGAAAACCTCTGCCAAGTACATAGCCGACCGCATCCGGCTGATGATTGCCACCAAGCAATTTCAGGTGGGAGAAGTGTTGCCCTCCACGCGAGCTTTGGGGCAGCAGCTGGAGTCCAGCTTTCACACCGTGCGTAAGGCGTATCACATCTTGGGTGATGAGGGACTGGTGCGCGGTGAGCAGGGACGCGGCTTCATTGTAGAGCGGCAAAATACCAATCTTGATAAGAGCGACCGGCTGGAAATTGGCGCCGAAAAAATGCGCAAGCTGCTCGAAGAGCTGGTGGGGTACGGGCTGGATGATTCTGAGATTGATGAACTTTTTCAGGAACAGTTGAGCTACATGGATTGGCCCGACCGCATTGAAAGCTGCGCCACCGTAGGTGAAACCGGCGAACTGGGCCGTATGCTGGCTGATGCCATTCGTAGCGAAGTAGGCGTGCGCAGCACCGTATTAATGCCCGATGAATACAACAAAACGGTGAAGTATGATGCCCTTTTTGTACCTGTTCAGTTGGTGAATAAATTCCGGGGTTTTGCTGAAAAAGGGCGTCTGCTGCCTATTGTCTATAGTATTCATCCCGATACATTGCTTTCGATTGTGGATCGTGCGGCCATTGAAACCATCGGACTGGTGGTAGCCGAAGATGATACAATCCCGAAGATTATCAACTCGCTGAAGGCCAATATTAATTTTGAGGGATCGTTTGTGGCGGGATCAACCTACGGTAAATCGTTGCCGCTTTTCGTGCGGGATACCGATCTTATAATCTATACATCCGAATGTGCCAAGCTGATTGAAGAGAAAATACCGGAACGCCGCCGCGTGCAGCTAAAGTATCAAATTTCAAAAAAGAGTGCCGATACTATTCGTGCGGAATTGTGGGACCAATAGGAATTATGAATTTTGAATTATGAATTAGAAATTAAGAATTACCAATAAGCTTGATTTTTGCTCTTATATTTCCAGCTATCAGCTATAAACAACTCAACAACATGCGTCCTTATATTTTGTCAGAAAGCAACTGGAAAACATTGAAAACCCAGCAGGTAGATCTGGCAATTTTGCCATGGGGCGCTACAGAGGCGCATAATTATCATCTGCCGTACGGAACCGATAATATTGAAGGAGAAGAGATTGCAGCGGAAGCCGGTCGATTGGCTTGGGAAGCCGATGCCAAAATTATAGTTTTACCGACTATTCCATTTGGAGTGAATACGGGCCAGACCGACATCAAACTTGATATAAATATGCACCCAAGTACGCAGGCAGCCGTTCTGAATGATATCATAGAAGTGTTGAATCGTCAAAAAATTTACAAGCTTCTTATTTTAAATAGCCATGGAGGCAATAATTTTAAACCCATAATACGCGAGCTGGGAGTGAAATATCCCCGGATGTTTATTGCTTTTTGTGATTGGTTCAGGGCTATAGACAAACGTAACTTTTTTGATAATCCCGATGGAGATCACGCAGATGAAATGGAAACCAGCATGGTTATGCACCTGCGTCCGCATTTAGTACGACCATTGGATGAGGCTGGTGATGGAAAAGCCAGGCAATATAAAATTAAAGCGTTGCGGGAAAACTGGGCTTGGGCCGAACGGAAATGGTCGGAGGTGACCGAAGATACCGGTGTAGGAGATCCGCGAAAGGCAACGGCCGATAAAGGGAAAGCTTATTTTAAGGCTGTCACGGAAAAAGTAAGCCGGTTATTTATCGATCTTGCCGAGGCTGATTTAGATGATATGTATGAATGAGGAATGTAGAATTAAAATGGGCTATTGATTTGGCTGTTTTCAGCTATGATTTAATTTTAAGTCAAAAGTCAAAAGTCAAAAGTCAAAAATTGGCCGACTTGTAAGCTGCAGACCTTAAGACCTTTGACCCCATGTACGGGTTCTTAAAACCAATAAATTTAATTAGCAATTGACTGATAAAGACACTAAAAATCTCATCAAGAAAGCCATTAAGGCAGTGGAGGCGGAGATTGAGGCCGTTCGGGAAAAGCCGGCACGTGACATTCTTTTTGAAGGTAAGCGGCGTCCTCATCATCCGCCCGGAGTATTTTATTATGAGTTTCAATCGAAGAATAATTCCATCCGATTTGCAGAGGTCATCAAAGGAGAGATGGACGGACAGGAAGATGAACTGGAGTTGTATCCGGTGGAAGTAGATGAGGATACGGTGGTGCTGCACTTTCCGCATAACATGGGCGATGCGATTCCTAAAGTACAGTTGGAGTGGGAGAACGATTTTATACTGCGCCGGCTGCGGCGGAAGCTGGAAAAACTGCTTGATGACAGCCGGGAAAACAATCGTAAGAAAGTGGGGCAGCTATTTGCGCCGGACGCCGACCAGCTCCATCACCCCGATGATAACACCCGCGTAGCCGATGACAGCAGCCGCAACGAGGCCCAGCACGAGGCGCTCATAAAATCCAACCAAAATGAAGTGCTGTTCGTATGGGGGCCGCCGGGCACGGGCAAAACATCTACCTTGGGTTTTATGATGGCCAACTACCTGCTCAAAGGCAAGCGCGTGTTGTTTGCATCGAACACCAATCGGGCGGTTGATGTAGGGCTGCTCAGCCTTTTAGAGGCACTGATTGGCATCGAAAAGGAATATATGGAAGACGAGGTTACCCGCTTTGGCGAAATTGCGCTGGAAAATAAACGCCTGGAGCAGCGGCTTTTTGAGCACAAGATCCGGCAGCGTAAACAGGAACAGGAGCAAGAAGCGGCGAAAATTTCCGGGGTGTTGGATAAATATCAAAACCTGCAGCGCGAAATTGACAAGCTTATAGACTTGGGCGAAAAGGTGCCGCAGGAGCTTGATGATGAAATTAACCGGCTGGGTGAAATGCTGGATGAGCACGGCGGAGAGGAGGCGGCCGAGGAGAAAATCGACGATTTGATGACCGTTAACGAGCGCAGCGAGCTGATGAAATGCCGGCTGGTGGGAACCACGCTGGCCAGGGTTTGCACCTCCGACCTTTTCAGCGGACAACCCTTTGATGCCGTGGTGATTGACGAAGCCTCTATGGCCAACCTGCCCTACCTTATGGTGCTGGCTGCCAAAGCCAAGGAGCATATCATTGTGGTGGGCGACCCCATGCAGCTGCCGCCCATAGCGCTAACTACCAAGCCGGCTTCCCGAAAATTTCTGGAACAGGATATTTTTACCTTTGCATCTAATTCCAAATCGACCGAAGATCTATTTCAATGGCACGATTTTAATCGCCCTATCACCACTTTTTTAAATAAACAATATCGGCTAAATCAGGACCTTGCCGATGTGTTAAGCACCGTTTTTTATGAGGGCCGGCTTGATACTTCATCGTCCGATACTCCAAACGAATTATCCGATGGCAAAGCTGAAAGGACGACCGTCAACGTCATAGATTCCACTAAATACGGCACCCGGTTGCGGCAAAAAGATGAGGGGCGCGGGTTTAGTCCGGTTAATGAAGTGCACCTGATGCTGATTCTGAAAATTGTAAAGCGATTGGTAATAAATAATCATGTACCTATGGATCAAATTGGGGTGATTGTGCCCTTCCGTAATACCGTATATGATGTACGGCGCGCGTTGTACGCTGAGGGCTACGAACTGGTTGAGGTGGGCACCATTCACACCTTTCAGGGGCGCGAAAAGCAGGTCATTATTTTTGATACCGTGATGAGCGGCGAACAGCAGGGCGGCCGCAAACGCCACTATTCGGTGCGCCCGTTTGATGAGGATAAAAATGGGCTGAGCGTGCCCCGGCTGCTAAATGTAGCCTTCTCGCGCAGTAAAGACCGGCTGGTTATTCTGGCTGATATGGATCACATCAACAAAATTTACCCGGATAAATATTTGGGCCGTTTACTGCATGAATTTCAGGAAAAAGAGAACGCAGACTAAAGTGGTATCTTTTTGGGCTGGCCTCAACTCAGTGCTGCCAAGGTATACTACTGAGCTACCGTAACAGGTTTTGGGATTTCAACTGCCTCAGAACCGGGTAAAAATGTAGGCCGATTTGCCTAATCGGCCGGTAGTATTTACCCTCCGCTTCCGCAGTGGAGCAAAACACACCCCGACCTTCCGAAAACCACGGAAGCCCACCCCTCTCGAGAGGGGAATTATTCTTGCAGGATTTGGGATTTTTGGGCTCGGTTCAGGAACGTTGAAGCGTGCAACATAGTCCCCTCCTTGGAGGGGTGCCCGCCGGATGGCGGACGGGGTGGGTCAATGCAGGAAAAAAAGGCTCTGGAGAAATAATCATTTTTATTATTTCTCATTCACTCGGTCAAGCTGACCGAGCTACGTGTGGCTTTGTGTAGATCGGGCATCTTGGCCCGATTGTTTCCCCGTTTCTGCAGCGGAGCATATCCACGACAAGGCTTCGATGAGCAGGTCCGCTTCGACGTTACGGTAAATATTGCTGTACAAACTTCAAAAATAGGATATTTTGGCACATTTTGTTATCTAATTAGCTTATGGTACAATTACAACGATAAAAATATTCGCATTATGAAAAAGTTATTATTTCTTTTTACGATTGCAGTAACTCTTATGATTGCCGGTTGCGCCAACACCTCCAAGCAGTCGGAACAAGACCGCATGAATGAAGAGGAAAAAATGACTTCTATGGAGGCCGGCTTCACCACAGTAGAAAGTCAAAACAGCGTGGACGATACCTACCAAAACCTGGTGCAAGCCATCGAAAGCAAAAAGGCAATATCAATTATCGCCGAATTGAATCATACCGAAAATGCCGCCTCGGTAGATATGGATCTGCGACCCACGCGCATCCTCATGTTTGGCAACCCCAAGTTGGGTACGCCGTTAATGCAGGCCGGCCAAACCGCGGGATTGGATTTGCCGCAGAAAATGCTGGTGTATGAAAATGCTGAGGGAGAGGTGTTTATCGCTTATAACGATCCGGCTTATCTGGCCGAACGCCATAATATTGAAGGACAGAAAAAAGTGTTGAATAAAATTTCGGGAGCGCTTGAAAAATTGGCCGAAGGTGCAGCAGCTGGTGAATAATTCAACTTATATCAAACCTCCAAGGTTTTGGAAACCTTGGAGGTTTTTAGCATAGTTTCAAAAGTCGTCCTCTTCATATCGCCGGGCCAGTCGCACTTCATCAACCCGCTCAAATTCAGACAGTTTTTCGGCGTTCAGCGAAGCCACCGTCATTTCGCGTTTGCCCAGCGCACCCGGGGCTTTGGCCAAATGCCAGCCTGCAGCGGCCATGGCACCTTTGGCTTTTGAAGCGGCGCAGTAGGTGGAAAGAATGCAATCTTTGGCACTGAAGGATTTTAACTTTCGGAAAACAGTTTTGACCCACAGCTCGGGATTAACGTTCGGGGAAAACGCATCATGAAAAATAAAATCAGCCTGCAAAGCCGGGGCCGTGAAATCTGCGAAGCGACCGTTAAAGATATAAGCTGTTAAGTGATCATTGAGTGCAAAGGTATTCAGGCCGGTCCCGAGATTTGAAAAAATATCATCAAGGGTTTTACCAAGTTCAGGGTGATGCAGGTGCTGCCCGAAATTTAATTGTTTGGCCGTTTCGGCTTTTATCGGAAAAGCTTCAATGCTGTAGTATCGAATGGTTGTTTTTGGGCCTAATTTTTGCAGTGCATCTATCAGCAGCAGTAGATTCAAGCCGGTGCCAAAGCCCACTTCCAGGATAGCAATTTCTTCCTTACTGCCAAGGGCGTCCATCAGCCCGTTAACCTCAAAAAAATTGTGCTTGCTTTCGGCCACCGCGCCATTGGGGTTGTGATAGTACTGGTCAAATCGTGTAGAATAAAGCGTGTGGGAACCGTCTTGGGTGAGTTTTAAGATTGGGTTTTTTGTTGAAGAGTCATTCATAATATGAGTAATAAATGAAACTGCTGAGGACGCGAAGGATATGCTGAGAAAAACCTCCGTGAAACTCTGCGAATACCTCAGTGCACCTCTGTGGTAAAACTTAGATCATTTTTTTATAACTTAGAACTTAGTGATAATTTGAAAATAGAAAATTATGGATTTATCCCAAATCAAACAGCTGGCAGAAGACGGTTTGCAGGAGATGATTGAAATACGCCGCCACCTGCACCGCCATCCTGAAGTGAGCTACCAGGAATTTGAAACCACCGAATTTATCATCGAAAAGCTTGAAGCCATGGGTATAGCAGTAGATCAACCGCTGGAAACGGGTTGCGTGGGTATAATTCAGGGTGATCCGTCATCAGATACCGTCATTGCCCTGCGGGGTGATATTGATGCGTTGGCCATGGATGAGGGGGGCGAAGCCAAGGCCGGATTTATGTCCCAAAATGAGGGGGCAGCGCACTGCTGCGGTCACGATGGTCACACGGCCAATTTGCTGGGTACGGCGCGCATTCTTATGGAGTGCAAAGAGCAAATTGAGGGAACCGTACTGCTCATTTTCCAGCCCGGTGAGGAAAAACTGCCCGGCGGCGGACGGTTACTTTGTGAAACGGGCTATCTGCAAGAAAAAGGCGTAGACGCCATTTTCGGGCTTCACACCTACCCGCACCTTGAAACCGGAAAAATTGCCCTCCGCGATGGTCCACTTATGGCGCGCCCCGACGAATTTGAGATTGAAATTATTGGGAAAGGCGGCCATGCAGCCTATCCCCATGATACGGTTGACCCCATAGTGATGGCCGGGCAGGTAGTTACGCAGTTGCAGACTATTGTCAGCCGCTCGATAAATCCCACAGAACCCGCCGTGTTGACGATCGGAAAAATTCAGGGTGGCTCAGCTTTTAACATCATACCGGAAAAAGTGTTTCTGAAAGGAACCGTTCGTACTTTTTCAGAAGAAAATGCCATGCTGATTAAAAAGCGCATGGAACAAATCATAAAAGGGATTACAGAGGGGGCCGGAGGAACGTATAAATTTGCATTCAATGAGGGATATCCGGCGGTGGTAAATGACCCAAGAACAACTGAAGTGGTAAAAACCACAGCTAAAAAAATAGCGGGCGATGAAAATGTCCAAATTATGGATGAGCCCATCATGGCGGGCGAAGATTTTGCGTTTTATCAGCAGGAGTTTCCGGGCACCTTTTTCTTTTTGGGAAGCGGCAATGAGCAGCGTGATTCCACGTACTCCCTGCATCACCCCAAATACAATATTGATGAGCAATGCCTGAAAACCGGCGCCGCGCTGATGGCTGCACTGGTATTTCAGGAGATTCCGGAAAAGTATTAACTGTGAAGGCCGAAATTTTTTTTATTGGAGAGTGTTAAGGATTTATTTCTTAGATAATAACCTACAATAGATAAGTCATTCTGAACCAAGCTACGTAGGCCGTGCTTCGGCAGGCATGGCTTGATTCGGAATCTCGTATAGCCACAAGCGTTGTTTTAAGAGAAACTTTAACAACGTTAAAAAAAAACAGATATGAAACAAACCTCATTCTGGGAGCAAAAAACGTTCCATCAGCCCTATGATTTGATCATCATCGGCGCGGGTATTGTCGGACTTTCATCAGCTCTTTTTTACCGGCGGCAGCATCCCGATGCGCGCATTTTAGTGCTCGATAAAGGCCCCATCCCTGAAGGAGCCAGTACCCGTAATGCCGGCTTTGCCTGCACCGGCTCCATCACCGAGCACGTGGCGGACATTGAAAAGGAGGCTAAGAAAAATATCAAAAAGCGCTTGAAAATGCGTTATGAGGGACTTCATTTGCTGCGCAAAACGCTGGGTGATAAGGCAATTGGTTATGATAATTGCGGGGGGTTTGAAATTTTTACGGAAGATGCTAAGTATGAAGAGGCCTGCAGCTACATCGGATCATTTAACCGGTGGATGAGCAATTTAGCAGGCGAAAAAATGGTGTACAAGCCTGATACCCTTAACGGCTATCCCGCTATTTATAATCGCCTGGAGGGCGCGATTCACCCCGGACGCATGATGCAGGCGTTGATTGCGAACGTATCGCAACATGGAATTACCATTCGTTGGAATACGGAGGTTCAGAAAATTGATGGGAATGGTTCTGTAAATTTGGATGGGGGTACCGCTATTGAGGGCGATCAGATTTTAGTTGCTTGCAATGGGTTTACCCGGCGGCTGATGCCGGAAATTTTGGTACGCCCGGCGCGCGGTTATATTATGGTGAGCGAGGAGTGGCCTGATATACCCTGGAAGGGCACCTTTAACTTTGACCGAGGCTATATTTATTTCCGCAATATCGGTAATCGCCTGCTTATTGGCGGCGGCCGTAACCGGGCCATTGAAGATGAGGAACAAGATGAATTCGGGACTAATGAAACCGTAAAAACGTATTTACAGGACTTTGCCCGCGAAGTGCTACATTTGCCGCAGAATCTATCTTTTGAATATGAATGGTCGGGCATTATGGGATTCACTTCCACCAAAACGCCGGTTGTAAAACGGCTTGATGATGACCGTGTAGTGGCCGCAGGTTTGAGCGGCATGGGCATTGCCATTGGCATGAAAGTGGGCAAAGAAGCTGCGCGCATCTTAATTCAAAAATAACAATAACACATTGAGTGGCTAAAAAAAGCTTCTGTGTCATCCTGAACTTGTTTCAGGATCTCGTAATGCTTGAAATCGCTGAAATAGACAGTAATTTGATCAACGCTGATCATCAGCATGAGATCCCGGATCGGAGTCCGGGATGACATAGGCAGAGATTACCTACGTTTTAGTCCATAATCTTAACCAGTTAACGCCTAAAAATAATCAAATTTTAAACGGGTTCTAATGGCAACACGAAAATCATTTTTGAAAACCCTTGTACTCAGCGGATTAGTGCCGCTGCGTAAATTTTCATTTTCTCAATCCAAGGTTAAAGCCGACGGACCGGTCGTGATTTCAACCTGGAGGCACGGCCTTGAAGCCAATAAAGGAGCCTGGAAAATACTGAATAGCGGTGGCTCCCCAAAGCGGTACCCGGTGCACATCCCAGTATGGTACGCGGTAGGTGGCCTGATCACGCAGATCCCAATCTTCAACGGTAAGGTTTTTCTTATCAACC
>Ga0306907_1000203_pt1 | contig 30389 bp, 42 predicted proteins | sample AntRauTorcE11898_FD_190415 | JGI IMG/M metagenome (GOLD analysis project Ga0306907, IMG submission 190415) | Saline lake microbial communities from Rauer Islands, Antarctica - Metagenome Torckler E11 #898 (v2) (version 2) | ecosystem: Environmental > Aquatic > Non-marine Saline and Alkaline >... | reverse complement strand
CGCCGTGTGGACGTCACCTGACGGGATCAACTGGACATCCCGCACAACGCCAGTCTATGCTTTTATGTACGCCGTTACCTGGTCCGGGTCACTATTCGTCGCAGTCGGCTACGACGGCACGGCGTTGACGTCACCTGACGGGATCACCTGGACATCCCGCACAACCCCAGGCACCGATTCCATGCGCGGCGTCACCTGGTCCGGGTCGCTATTCGTCGCAGTCGGCGACGGCGGAACGGTGTGGACGTCAGTTGATGAGACTACAGACACCGGGACTCTTGTGCTCAACACGGTTGTCCTCCCTTCTACTGCAACTGATGTTTATCTACTTTCTGAGGAGACACTCGACACGAACGTGACAGCAACGTATGAGGCTACTCTTGATGGTGGTACAACATGGGAGGTGGTCGTTCCTGGTAGCACTACTATGTTGGCGCATTCGGGCACGTCGTTCGCTTTGCGTGTCACCCTCGCACGCCCCCCAGGAAGCTCCAATGAGGGCCGCATATTTTGGTTCATTGGCTTTGCTTCATAAGGAGAGTATATGTCTATCATGAATGCTTATCGTAATAGTCCACCGACCGATCGTCGCGACGAGATTGCTATTATGCACGCACAGATCGAGGTGCTCGCCGAGCGGGTTAACGTCCCAATCGAGGAAGTCCGTACTACTGCAGAAACCCGCAGTAGGACAAAAACAACCAGAGCACGATAATCATGTTTAATCTTTTCGCAAGGAGCCAGCATGGTTTCATTTAATCATAGAGGCTCCTTCGACAAGCTGGAGTCTTTCTTAGACTCAATGAAAAAGCTCGATATTCGAAGAATCGCTGAGCTCTATGCCCAACAAGGAGTAGATGCGTTAGCTGCTGCTACACCAATGGACTCCGGGCTTGCAGCAAGCTCCTGGGATTACTATATTCAGCAATCCAATAGTACGGTTACTATTGTCTGGACTAACAGTGACGTTGAGAGCGGTTTTCCTGTAGCCATTATGTTGCAATACGGCTACGGTACCGGAACGGGTGGTTATGTTCAAGGACAAGACTACATCAATCCAGCTATTCAACCTATATTTGACAGAATTGCCGATGAAGTATGGAAGGTGGTGACATCCGCATGAGTAGTATTGACCGTCGCGTAGTTGAGATGGAGTTCGACAACAAACAGTTTGAGAACGGTATTCAAGATACCCTAGCTTCGCTAGAGACCCTTAAGAATGGACTCAAGCTGGAAGGAGCCACCAAAGGCCTGCAAGATATTGATGCAGCAGGAAAAGATGTCAATCTTGACGGTATGGCTGCTGGTGTTGAGAACATCTCTAGCAAGTTTTCTGCCCTAGGTGCAATTGGTTTCACTGTTATTCAGAGCCTTACTCGTGGCGCACTCGATTTTGTACAACGACTTAGTGGTATGGTTTGGGACCCCTTGGCTACCGGGGGTAAGAAACGAGCCATGAATATTGAGCAAGCGAAGTTCCAGTTTCGTGGTCTCAAAATGGACGTCGAAGACACAATGGCGAGTGCCCTAGCTGCTGTAACTGGTACAGCTTTCGGACTCGACGAGGCAGCTAAAGCCGCAGGTATGTTCGGTGCTAGTGGTATGCGAGCCGGCGAGGAGATGACGAGTTCTCTGAGAGCTATTGCTGGTGTTGCTGCTATGACTAATAGTACATACACCGATACTGCGGACATCTTCACAAAGGTTTCTGGTAACGGCCGACTTATGGGCTCCGATCTATTGCGGATGTCTTCTCGTGGTCTTAACGCTGCTGCAACTCTGGCAGATTCTATGGGCGTCAGTGAAGCGGCAGTTCGAGAGATGGTTACTGCCGGCGAGATTAGCTTTAAGATGTTCTCCGATGCTATGGATGATGCCTTTGGAGAGAACGCTACTAAGGCAAACGAGACTTACACTGGTTCGCTGGCTAACATGAAAGCAGCTCTCTCCCGTATCGGTGCATCTTTCTTCACGCCGTTCTTGAAAGATCAGAGAGATCTATTCAACTCGATAACACCAGCTATTGATGCGATCGCGAAGGCTCTTGGACCAGTCATCGACATGATGATTGACTTCAGTGGGGCTTCGACCAAGGGTCTAATCTCGATTATCGACAGTTTCGATTTCAGTAGGTTGATTCTTGTAATTGCACCGATGGTTCGTACTGTTAAAAATCTTGGTGCTGCTTTTGCATCTATTATAAAACCGATCCGAGAAGCATTTAGTCAGATCTTCCCGAGTTCTAGCATTATGGAATTCCGGAAGATGGTTCAAGTAGTTGAAGACTTCACTGAAACAATCAAAATGGGAGGAGATAGCGCAGAGAAGCTTAAACGTACTTTTGCTGGGGTCTTCGCAGTCTTCAGTATTGGTTGGTCGGTTGTTAAGGCCGTTACTGTTTTCCTCTTTGATCTCTTCGGCATGGTCTCAGAAGGCTCCGGGGGATTTCTTGATGCAACAGCTAACATCGGCGACTTCCTAGTTGCTCTTGATCTAGCAGTTAAGAATGGCGAAGGACTTGCTAAGTTCTTTGAGGGTCTTAAAGATGTTATTAGAGGCCCTATCAAGTTTATCAAAGATCTTGCTAGCGCCCTTCTTAGCATATTCGACTTTGAAGCACCATCTGCAGATAATCTTACAGCTTCATTCGAACCTCTTGGACGTCTTGGTGAGATTCTCATCAGTGTTTGGGATCGTGTACTTGCTTCCCTAAATAGAATTTGGGATGTATTTCAGCCTCTAGCTGAAAAGCTTCAGAGCTTCTTCGAACCTATTACTAATGCTATCACCAAGGCCTTCACCAGTCTAAACTTCGACCAGATCCTCGACACGCTAAACACTGGACTGCTTGGCGGCATCTTCCTTATGTTCCAACGGATGGCCGCTAACACAAGCAACTCTGTGGGTAGTATTGCATTCAACCTTACTGAGCCTTTCAGAAAGATGACCTTCGTACTTAGGTCTATGCAGAATACGCTACGAGCAGCGACGCTTATGCAGCTCGCGATCGCTATTGGTATCTTGTCTGCTTCTGTACTTATGTTGTCGAAGGTCGACGCAGAAGGTCTTACCAAAGCTCTCACTGCAATGTCTGTAATGATGGGGCAGCTAGTTTTGTCGCTCAAGGGCCTCACAATGCTCGGCGGCGCAAAAGGTATCGTCTCAATCGGCGCTGGCCTGGTCTTGTTCGCAATAGCAATTAGAATCCTAGCCTCGGCTGTTAAGGCTTTGGCTGAACTCAGTTGGGAAGAACTTGCTAAGGGTCTAACTGGTGTCACTGTTCTTATTGGAGCACTTGTTCTTGCTGTAAGAGGCATGTCTAGCCAAACAGCTGGCATGATCAAAGCGGGTGCAGGACTTCTGCTTCTCGCTTTTGGTATCAAGGTGCTTGTAAGTGCTGTAACAGATCTTTCGGGTCTTGGCTGGGAAGAGATGGCAAAGGGTCTTGTCGGTGTTGGCGCACTTCTTGGTGCACTAACCTTGTTTACCAAATTCTCCAAAGCTAATAAGGGTGCCATTGGGCAGGGAGCAGCTCTGGTTCTTCTCGCCGTCGGTATTAAGATTCTTGCTAGCGCTGTTAAGGACTTTGCTGATCTTAGTTGGGAAGAGGTTGGTAAGGGCCTAGCCTCTGTCACAGCTATTCTCTTTGCGTTTGCTATATTCTCTAGGGCCGTTGGCAATCCAGCTAAGCTTATGGCTGCTGGTGTCTCGCTGGTTCTTGTTAGCGTAGCTATGAAGATTCTAGCGAGCGCTATGAGTGACATTGCCGATCTGTCATGGGAAGAGATTGATAAGGGCCTATCCTCAATGGCTGGAGCGCTTATTCTTATTGTAGCAGCGCTCAATCTTATGCCTCCGTCAACACTAGCATCTGCAGCCGCTCTTGTTGTGGTATCAGTTGCTCTTGGTCTAATTGCCAACGTAATGCAACAGATGGGCGGGATGAGTTGGGAAGAGATCGCTAAGGGTCTTGTTACTCTTGCTGGTTCTCTAGTGATTATTGCGGTAGCTATGATGGCTATGACAGCTGCTCTCCCAGGAGCTGCAGCTACGCTTCTTGTCGCAGCTGCTTTAGCTACGCTTGTACCGGTGCTGATAGCATTCGGTAGTATGTCTTTGGGTATGATCGCTAAGGGTCTCGGCGTTATGGCTGGCGTTTTCATTATTCTCGGAGTTGCCGGTCTTGCACTCGCGGCTGTTGTTCCTGTTCTTCTTGCTTTGGGAATAGCTGTTGGTATTCTTGGCATAGGACTATTGGCTGCTGGAGCTGGGGTGTTTCTATTTGCTACAGGAATCACCGCTCTTGCTGCTGCCGGCGCCGCTGGCGTTGCTGCTATTATTGCCATAGCCGTAGGTCTATTTAAACTTCTTCCAGAGTTCGCCAGGCAAATTGGCAATGCGCTAGTTGCATTTGCAGAAGTAATTGCCGCTGCTGGTCCAGCAATGCTTGACGCAATGTCTGCGGTCCTTGGGGCAATTATTGGGGCAATTGAGGAGAACGTCCCCAGGATTATTGATCTGTTTACCGTTCTGTTGGACAAGCTCCTTGAGTTGTTGGTTGAGTTTGTTCCCAAGATTGCTGAAGCTGCTCTTGATATTATGATAGCAATCCTTGAAGCAATGGTGGAGAAGGTACCTATCATTGTCGCTGAGATTGCTAACCTGATTGTGGCGATTCTTAAAGAGTTGACTGAGGCCGTCCCCAAGATGGTTAAGGCAGCCGCAGCATTGCTTGTGGCTTTTCTTACGGAGCTTGCCGACAACGTCCAAGATGTTATTGATGCAGGTGCTGCTGTTATTATCGCCCTTATTGAGGGCATTAGCGATAGCATGGTAGATATTGTTGATGCTGGTTTTGAAGCCATCGTCAGCTTTATCGAGGGCATAACTGATTCTATTGATGAGCATATGCCTGAGCTTCTGTCTGCAGGTAAAGATATGGCTTTCGCTATTGCTGACGGCTTGACAGGCGGTATTGCAGGCAAGGTTGGAGAAGTTGCGAGAGCAGCTCGAGACATGGCTAACAATGCTATTGACACAGTAAAGGGGTGGTTTGAATCTAGCTCTCCATCTAAGGTATTTGAAAGGATTGGTGCATCGGGTGGTCAGGGCCTGGCCATTGGTTTTACAAATTCCGCGCCATTGGTTAATAAAGCCGCAGGAGGTGTCGGTAAAGATGCTATCAGTACGATGAAGAAGTCTATATCTGGTTTGTCTGATCTTCTTGCTATGGACACAGATCTGAATCCCACTATTACTCCAGTATTGGATCTGTCCGGTTTCCATAAGGATGCTGCACAAATTAATTCCTCACTGTCGGGTAAGCAGATTTCTGTTGATGTTGCATATTCTGAGGCTAAGTACGCCTCTACTCGATACCAGGCAAATGAAGCTGCACGATACGCGACGACAACGGCTGGCGATATTTCGTCTCCGGCGGAACTTACGTTCAACCAATACAACAACTCGCCTAAGGCTTTGTCTTCGGCTGAGATCTATCGCCAAACGAAGAACCAACTATCTGTAACGAAGGGAGCTCTGACGCCGAATGTTGCTCAAGACGCTTAAAGTAACAAACAGTCGGGGTTTCACTCTGGACCTCCCACTTGAAGATATTTCAGGAGGTTTTATCGTTAAAGGTATCGAGGGTCTAGGCCCAGTTAAAGCGACGCTAGTATCTTCGAGTTTTGCGAACATGGATGGGGAACAATACCATTCAAGTCGTCGTGAAGCTCGAAATCTTATCGTTAAGCTGGGCCTAGACCCGGACTATGCTATATCCTCTGTGCATGATCTTAGAACTCAACTCTACAATTTCTTTATGCCTAAGACTCAAGCGAAGCTCATATTCAGTCTGTTTGATAAGTTCTCAGATAGTGTCCTTACTCAGTATCTTGATCTAGAAATCGCTGGAAGGATCGAATCGTTTGAGCCAGACATGTTTACGAAGCAACCATCAGTTGATCTCTCACTTATGTGTTTTGATCCGGACTTCTTTGATCCGAATCTGATCATATTTGAGGGGTCGACTGTTGCTGATCTGACTGAAACAGTACTCGAATACACAGGCACTGTAGAGACGGGTGTTGTTCTTACCCTTCTACCAGATCGTTCTTTGTCTGAGTTTACTATCTACCACCGTCCTCCAGACGAAACACTACGTACTGTATATTTCTCGTACCCGCTTCTTGCAGGAGATAAGCTAGAAATTAGCAGTGTCCCTGGGTCCAAGTATATTACCTTGACTCGTTGGGGTGTAGAGAGTTCGCTTCTCTATGCAATTAGCCCGCAATCGAACTGGCTCGAGATCTTTGCTGGCGATAACAACTTCCGTGTCTATGCTGATGGAGCACCAATTCCATTCAGTATTGAGTACACGAACAAATACGGAGGGCTGTAATGGAGATGTATATTCTTGACAGTCTTCTTCGTCGTACCTGGGCAGTTGATAAGTTCGAGTCTCTTATTTGGACTGAGAGATGGCATGAGGCCGGTGATTTTGAGCTGGATCTTAAGTCTACTCTCGAGAATCGTACCAAGTTCATGATCGGTACTCGTATTGCGATCAACGACTCATATCGTGTGATGACAGTAGAAACTGTTGAAGATAAGACTGATGCACAAGGAAAAGAGACGTTCACGGTTAAGGGGCGTTCTCTTGAGGCGCTTCTGGAAGATAGAGTAGTTAAAGAAACCATGTCGGACCTTACTACGGAACCGAAGTGGATTCTTACAGATACGCCAGCGAATATTGTAAGAACGATGTTCGATCATATTTGTCGTCCTCCGGCTGCTTTGCATCTTAATGATGCAATTCCGTTTATCACACCCGGAACTATATTTCCAGCAGATACTATTCCTGAAAGTGTAACAGCGATTACATGGGAACAGAGTCCTGCTTCGCTTTACAATGCGATTCAAAACATCTGTAAAATGTATGATCTAGGGTTCCGTATAGTTCGTAACTTCGATTTGTCAGAGCTATATTTTGATGTCTATTCTGGAAATGATCGAACTACTCGACAGTCTGATTTGTCTCCGGTGGTATTTTCAGTAGGGCTTGACAACATCCAGAACACAACCGAGTTCTTGAGTATTGATAAGTCTAAGAACGTGGCCTACGTCTTCTCTGACACAGGCTATGCGGTTGTGTATGCTGATGACGTAGACCCTGATGTAGATGGTTTCGATCGTCGCGTGCTCGTAGTAAATGCTAACGTTGACTCTCCCCTCGTACAGCAGGGAAACGAAGCATTGTTAAAGAGCCGTGGAGTAACACTTTTCGATGGGGAGGTCAATCAGCGTACTGAATACACCTATGGCGTTGACTATGAACTCGGCGATCTTGTTGAGATGCGCAATAAGGATGGTGTTATCACCTATAAGCGTGTGACTGAACAGATATTTGTATCAGATGCTACTGGTGAGCGTGCTTATCCTACATTGGTACTCAACCTGTTCACTGGAGCCAACACGTGGGCATCATGGACTTACAAGGACCTTGTCTGGGCAGACTTTACTACTGAGGTTTGGGCCGACATGTAATCAGGGAAGGAGGTTTGAAATGGCTATTGGCGACAATGCACAAGCTGCTGGGCTACCAATTGTTCCTGAGACAGGAGAAGAAGGCCGTATTCGCTGGGGAGCACGAGAAATTACTCGAACTCGAGACTTTGTTGCTCAGGTGAAGGCTCTGATTCCGGTTGGTAAACCAGCGTATCGTTCCGCAGGCGGGATTACTTCTAGCACGGCGGATCCCTCTGGTGGCACTGATGGGGATATTCACTTTAAAGTGGCTGGTAGTACTGTTACTACGTTTGTGAAACAGGCCGGCGTTTGGGAAGGATCATGACAAAATCTACTTGGCTGATTTTTCGTCCGTGGGAGCGTCACAGCCTAGTTTTGACAATAAGCGGTTTAGGCTATATTACTCTAGGTGTGTCTTTTCTTGTCGATAGTGATATGTCTGTAAGACGAGAGGAAGCTTTAGTTGTTGCTATACATATGTTTCCGCTGAATACTTGGGCCGCTCTTTTTATCCTAGCAGGTGTTTTTGCCATTCTATCTGGACGATGGCCCCCTTCCTCGTCTAGTTGGGGATATGTGGTCTTAACTGGGTTTTCCTCAGCATGGTCTGCAATGTATCTAGTTAGTTATATCTTTGGGGGTCCTTTTTCAAACATAAGTTTTAGTCTTACCTGGGGTCTATTGGCATTTATGTGGTGGGCTACTAGTGGGCTTGTGAACCCGTCCAATGGACAGGCACCATATGTTAAATCTGATTGACATTGGTTCTGTTATTGTAGCATTGATCGCTGCATTTGGAGCATGGGCTGCGCAACGTGCTGCGGCCAGAGCAACTAGACTTAATAACACAGTCTCTAGCCGTCTTGACGCGGAAAGAGGAGCATACGAAAGGGCTAGAGCCTTCGATATTCAAACTATTGAGCGTCAAAATGCAGAGATTCTAATACTACGAGAGTCTAATGATAGACTTCGAACAAAACTAAATTTAGTAGCTAAACGAGTCGCGCATCTTGAAGCATTACTCTTACTTCCAGATTCGGAAAGGTTTACAGATGAAGACATCCTCGAAACTCCTGATTAAGAATAATACTTTGTATGATGTATTGAAATACAGTGCCCAGATTGTGCTGCCCGCTCTTGCTACGCTATATTTTGCATTGTCGCAGATCTGGGGATTTCCCAACGGGGCAGAGGTTGTAGGCACGATCGCAGCGTTTGACGCATTCTTAGGTGTTCTGTTGGGTCTCAGCACATCTGCCTATAACAACAGCGGTGCCAAGTTCGATGGAACCATCGATGTGTTTGAAGACGAAGCTACAAAGCAATTTACATTGAACATGGATGGCGATCCGTACGAGCTTGAGAAGAAGGACGAAGTTATATTTAGGGTCAACCCAGTAAACAAAGACTCCTAACGCAGGTCGCATTATATACATAGCTTATAATGAGACCCCTCAAAGGAGTTATATGTTCACTGTTAAGCCCCGTGACGAAGAGTCAGGGCTTAAGAAGGCTATCGACGAAGTAATTCGTGAAATGGCTACACGGTCAAGTGATTCAGATGAGTATGCCAAGATGGTAGACCAGCTATCAAAGCTATATTCGCTCAAGGAGATTGATTCTCCTGGACGAGTAAGCCCAGATACGCTGGCCATCGTCATAGGCAATCTGATCGGAATCATCCTGATTGTCGGCCACGAACGAACAAACGTCGTGACTTCGAAAGCTCTGAGTTTCGTCATGAAGCTCCGATGAACTGACAGACCCCCCAACAGGTGTTCGAAAACGTAGAAGGTATGTAAACACAACACATGCCTTCTGCGTTTTCGCCTATTCTACATACCTTATATTTTTTGCCTATTGAAAAAATCCCGCGGGGGAATTTTTGAAGAAAGCTTATAGTTATTACCTCGCATCGCAAGTTTTACATGGTGTATAATGAGACCCCTACTATCTAAGGAAAAGTTATGGAAACCACCGACAATGAAGTCCAAACTCACCGCATCCAGAACTTCATCGAGCGCCACAAGGTTGCGATCGCCGTCACCACTACCACAGTTGCATGTGTAGTTGTGAACCGCATCGCCCTGAAGCAGCACGATGAGTTCCTGCGTGAGCACGACCTCTACGACGAGTTCTATACCCCCGAAGAAAGCTACTAGTCTCCAGACTAAGAGTCCCTGACACGGACTCTTAGTTTTTCCATATTCGCAGGAATTACACACCCTATAATGAGACCCCTACCCTGAATGGAGAAGACAATGGAGAACCCAGAAGCCCCCGCCGTTGAAGAGTACAACTTTGCCGCAGACCTTGGTAAGGAGTTCGCCCGCGTTACTATTGCTTATATAGTAGGCATGGGCGCCATCCTCACCACGGGCTACGCGTACAGTAAGTACCTTGAGCGCAAGGAGCGCAAGGAAGCCCAGACGTCCGAAGCCATCGAAGAGTAAAAACTCACAAGCTAGGAGACCCTACAAGGTCTTCTAGTTTTCCATATTCGCAGGAATTACATACCTTATAATGAGAGGAGATCCTTTATAGGATTCCGAGACACGAATGCGTAGGTGTAAACCCTACCCGGAGTGCTAACCACTAAATATAAGGTTAGTTAACGAACAGTTTTCGTTGGACTGTTACCTCTTCTTATATTTTTCTGCAAGATCACCAACCACGAAAGAACTCACGCATGAATCAGCGCTTCGAAAATCTAGGTGAAGCTAGCTGACTTCGCGAAAGTTACACGTCCTATAGTGAGAGACATGAATGATTATCAATTAGTCAGTGATTAACGACGTCTATGACGTCACACTGCGGTGTAAAAGACGGCTTTGCCGACACACCTAACTTCGTGATTAACGACGTCTATGACGTCACACGTAAGCAATGTAATTGATGGTCGTTCATGGTTCTCATTATATTTTTCTCGCGATATAAAAGGATACTATCATGAGTTATCCAAAGTGTTATAGTTCTTGCCATATTCTACTCGACTTTGTTCTCGTACTCCTCTCAGGTGGTCTATGGCTTCTATGGATCATCATCCGCTATCTCCGCTCAAACACAAAGTAAGGGGCACTCCATGGATATTGGTAGATTTCTCAAACGTGCTGAGAAACTAACTATCGACAATTCTCCTGCACTTCTCACAGCGTTTGGGATTGTAGGGACGTTGTCTACGGCATATTTAACGGGAAAGGCCACAATTAAGGCAGTTCGACTGCATGATGAAGAATTGTCTCGAACGCGAGAAACAGAACCACTTCCTGAGTTTAAGGACGTGGTTAAGCTAGTCTGGAAGTTCTATATTCCACCAGCCATAACAGGGGTATTCACGATTGTGTCTATTGTTGGCGCTAACCACATTAATAGTCGTCGAGCTACTGCAATGGCCGCAGCATATTCTATCTCTGAGCGAGTTTTCTCTGAGTACAAAGAGAAGGTTGTGGAGAAGCTAGGAGAAAAGAAGGAACAGACTATCCGAGATGAGGTTGCTCAAGATCGAGTATTGAAAAATCCTGTTAACGATAATACGGTGATCATCACTGATAATGGCGATGTTCTCTGTTATGATCACTTCACAGGTCGATATTTTAAAAGCAGTATGGAATCGCTCAAACAGGCTGAGAACGACATCAACTATCAGATCCTGCATGATGGCTATGCTAGTGTAAGTGATTTGTACTACCAACTGGGGCTTCCAGCAACGTCATTTTCAGAAGAAGTCGGTTGGAACCAGGATCGTTTGCTTAAGTTGATATTCTCAACAGTTATGTCAGAGGATGGCCGTCCTTGCATCTCTATCGACTTCGACCTTCATCCGAACCGTAAGTATGCCCACTTCGCTGGGGAATAACCCCATCAACTAAAGGACAAGTTCAATGCTTAAGAAGACTATCACGTATTCCGACCTTGACGGTAATCCAGTCACTGAGGATTTCTATTTCAATCTTAGTAAGGCTGAGATTGCTGAGATGGAGCTTAGTCACGAAGGAGGGTTCTCTGCATATTTGCAGCAGATCATCAAGTCTCAGAATGGCGCAGAAATCATTGCTACGTTCAAGAACATCGTCATGGATGCGATTGGACGTCGTTCTGAAGATGGGCGGCGTTTCATCAAGTCTGAGGAGATCACGAATGACTTCCTCCAGACTGATGCATATTCTCAGATGTTTATGGAGCTAGTAACCGATAGCGAAGCTGCAGCTGAGTTTGTTCAGGCTATCGTGCCGGCAGACATGGCTGAAGCAGTTGCAAAGGGTGAGAGGACTACGGATGTTCCTCTTCCAGAGCAAAAGAAGGACGATCGTCCTGCCTATATTCTTGAAGACCGAGACCCAACGCAGGAAGAACTCCAAGAGATGTCCAAGGAAGAGATGCAGGAAGCTTTTCGACGCAAGACCATCCGTTCAGTCCAGTAGGTCTCGCATATTCTACACACCCTATAGTGAGACCCCTACTACGGAAGGAAATTCTAGTGAATGACAAGATCAAGCTCGCTAAGGGCATCACCAAGTTTGTAGTTGGTGCCAGCGTTAGTTCGACTGTTATCAAACTCGTCAAGATCCACGTCCCCACAGTAACTCGAAGTGAAGAGCTTCAGTTGATTGTCGGCGCATGGGCACTTGGCGGAATGGCAACAGAACGTGCCAATGTCTGGGCTGACTATAAATTCGATGAAGTCCTCAAGCTCGTGCAATCGATCAAGAAGTCGTTTGACCAGGAAGAAACCACCGAGTAAACCTCAAAAACTAAGAGCCCCTTAACAAGGACTCTTAGTTTTTTATTTGGATCGAGGAAAATATGGCCAGTGAATTCCCCAGCAATAGACATAAGGACAAAGAAAAGCCTCAAGTTCAAAAGCCTGAAGAAAAGAAGGTTCAGCAAGTCATTCAAAGCGAAGTTGTTCGTCGTAAGAAGCCTTTGGGTAGACGTTTTGCGGAGACATTCGTAGGTGGCGATGCGAAAAGTGTCTGGGGATATGTAGCATTCGATGTGCTTATTCCCGCAGCAAAAGACATGTTCGCAGATGCGGTCAGTCAAGGCGTAGAACGTATGGTATTTGGAGAAGCGCGTTCTAGTAGTCGTCGTACTGGGCGACGTCCGGACGAACCTTACATCAATTACAACAATCGGCATTCTAGCAGAGGTCGTCGACCGGGACCGCCAGATGATCGGTCACGAGACGTAATGAGTCGTAGAGCAAGAGCCTCGCACAACTTCGATGAGATTATTCTAGCCACTCGAGTAGAGGCTGACGAAGTCCTAGACCGACTGTATGACTTGGTATCTAAGTACGAATCGGCTACTGTAGCAGACCTTTACGACCTTGTCGGTGTGTCGGGAAGTTACACAGATGATAAGTGGGGTTGGCTTGATCTTCGTGGCGCTGGTATAGCTCGTGTACGTAATGGATATTTGTTGGACCTGCCAAAGCCGGAACCTCTTGATTAAGGAGTTCATATATGGCTAGCGACGAGCAGATGCGAGAACAAGTAAAAAAGGTCTATCGAAACAAGAAACTATGGACTGAAAAAGTAAACAAGATGCCAAACGCTCAAGTCGCCGCCATATATTTGCGGCTCCTAGACCAAAAGAAGATTTAAGGAGAATCAATGAAACTGGAACATATCAAGAATGCCATGACTTTAAAGGTCGGGCGTCAAATTCTTATTGCTAAGAAGAACACTCCGACTATTCTCTTTGCAAGCGGTGTTGTCGGCGTAGTAGCAACTACGGTGCTTGCTTCCCGTGCAACGCTTCGGCTAGAAGAAGTTCTCAATGAAGCAGAGAAGTCGCACGAGCAGGCTCGTACCCTGGATCACAGTAATTACTCAGAAGAGGATCGTAAGCGAGATCATATTCTTATTAAGGCTCGTGCCGCGGGCAAGGTCGCAAAGCTTTATACGCCGGCAATTGCAGTAGGTGTAATTTCTGTAGCTGCGCTGACTGGCTCGCACGTCGTTCTCTCGAAGCGTAATACTGCTGTTATGGCCGCATATTCTGCTCTTGACAAGGGTTTCAACGAGTATCGTTCGCGAGTTCGTGATGAATTCGGCGAAGACAAGGAACGAGAACTTCGTTATGGTTCAGAAACTCGGACCGAAACCGTAGCAACTGAGGATGGAGGCTCAAAGACCGTTAAGCGCAAGACCCTTCCACCAGGGATTCCCTCGATCTATGCAAAGTACTTTGACGATGGATCAACGTCGTGGTCTAGGGAAGCTGAGTATAATCATTTTTTCCTGAACTGCCAACAGAACTATGCCAACGATCTCCTTCACTCTCGGGGTCATATTTTCCTCAATGAGGTATATGATAGACTTGGGATTCCTCGCACTAAGGCCGGTGCTGTTGTTGGTTGGATCATGACTAAGGACGGCGACAACTTTGTCGACTTTGGTGTGTATGATGAGACCAGACAACGTGCTCGTGCCTTTGTCAATGGGGACGAGGGTTCTATCTTGCTAGACTTCAATGTCGACGGCGTTATCTACGACCAACTAAAGGATGACTGATGAGTGCAGAGGAGGTTGCTGAAAGAAGCATTGATGTATCTCTGTCCGCGATGGAAGAGGCGATGAGTCATATCGAAGCAGCTACGTGCCAGATGACTCCTAACCAGCATGCTGTTAGGCTCATCGTCTTTGGTGCCTTTGCCGGTGGGATCGGAGGTGTTGCTGCCTATTATATCGGTAATAAATACCTGAAGGCTAAGTACGAGCAGATTGCTGAAAAGGAGATCGCGGAGGCGAAGGAATTCTACAGCATGCTCAACAAGAAAGAAGAATTCTCGACTCCGAAAAAGGCTGCTGCATCGTTGAATAAATCTAACAATCCTAGTGACATTACTGTTAAAGATGCCGCATCGGCTCTTCAAAATTACCAAGGAGCAGAAGATGCAGAAGAAATTGCAGAAGATTACGAAGAAAATGAAGAAGATGAAGAAGATGATGACGAAGAAGTTGAAGAAGATGAAGAAGATGAAGGCAGCGTAAACGTCTTCATTGAAGATGCTGATAATAAGGACGACTTTGATATTGAGGAAGAAATGCGAAGTCGTACTCCAGAACATCCGTATGTCATTAATGAAATGGAGTTCTTGCAAGCGGAGCCCGAGTTTAGTCAGACTTCGATTACATATTACGAAGGTGATGGGACACTTGCAGATGAGCGGGATCAGGAAATTCCCTTCGTCGAACCTGTTGTTGGTCAGGAAAATCTCCAGCGTTTCGGCCATGGATCAGGTGACAGTCGAGTTGTCTATATTCGAAATGAAAGACTGTCCAGCGACTTTGAAGTGGTCAAGAGCGATGGAAAGTATGCACATGAGGTTCTTGGGCTTAAACATTCTGGTGGAGGCGCTAGGGGTCATCAACAGAGGAATCGGCCTCACAAATTCAGAGGTGGCGATGAATGAGTGCCTCCCTTGACGAGCGATATTTCGACTGGCTCTACAGCAGAGTCTGCTCGGTCAAGCAAAAAAACCCGTCACGAACGTATAGGAGTCTATTCCATATTCTCTACACTGAGGAATTCGTATGGTTAGTTCCTAACGATGACAACAGAGTTGAGGACGGCAAAGATCTCAGATACGAGTTTCTCGAACACGAAGGTATCAGAGTTAATGAAAGAGACAAACTCTGGATAGAGCTTGGGTGTTCCATGCTTGAGCTCTTGATTGCTCTTTCAAAAAGGCTTGCTTTTGAAACCGAGCCGAATAGTACTACTTGGTTTTGGGAGCTTCTCGAGAATCTTGATCTGAATACCCTTAATGACCGAGTACATATCTCTCGAGATGAAGTTGAAGAAACTTTGAATCGAGTGATTTGGAGAAACTATAACTACAATGGCGGCGGAGGTTTGTTTCCGTTAGTGTATCCGGAGAATGACCAACGTGAGGTTGAACTATGGTATCAACTTAGTGCCTATATTCTCGAGCGAAGCTAAGTGCGAAAGGAGGTTAAATGGATTTCTTTCAGATCGGCACGAAGGAGTCTAAAGGTGGAGTAATCGAAGTATATCCAGATTTTACAGTAGGCCGATCTAAAGATCTCATGGTTCGCGCCCGATCGTTTTATGCTATCTGGGACGAAGAGAGAGGCTTGTGGTCCACAGACGAATATGATGTACAGCGTATTGTGGACCATGAGCTTCAAATGTTTGCCGAGAAGCTAAAGCGGGATGGCCATAGTACAACTGTGAAATACCTTCGCTCGTACGGTAGTAATAGCTGGAATCAGTTTCGGAGCTTCTTAAATAGTATCAGTGACAACAGCAAGCAACTCGATCAGAATCTAACCTTCGCCAATTCAAAGGTGGCTAAGGACGATTATGTCAGTAGACGTCTTCCATATTCTTTGTCTTCAGGAGATCATGATTCCTGGGACGAACTAGTTGGCACGCTATATTCTGCTGAAGAACGTGCAAAGATCGAATGGGCTATTGGCTCCGTTGTTGCTGGTGACTCGAAGAAGATCCAAAAGTTTATTGTTCTATATGGACCTGCAGGTACCGGGAAATCCACAATACTCGATATCATACAGAAGCTGTTCCAAGGTTATACGACTACGTTCGAAGCTAAGGCATTAGGATCTAATTCAAACGCCTTCTCCACCGAGGTGTTCAAACACAACCCACTCGTTGCTATCCAGCATGATGGTGATCTATCCAACATCGACGATAATACTAAACTCAACTCGATCATTGCTCACGAAGAGATGACAATGAACGAAAAGTACAAGCCTAGCTATACGTCTAAGGTGAATGCTTTCTTGTTCATGGGCACGAATCAGCCGGTTAAGATCTCTGATGCTAAGTCGGGAATTATTAGACGTCTGATTGATGTTCATCCAACTGGTGTCAGAATTCCGATCAACCACTACCAAACATTAATATCACAGATTACCTTCGAGGTTGGTGCTATTGCGCACCACTGCCTTCAGGTTTATCGAGGGATGGGAAAGAACTTCTACAATGGGTATCGTCCACTAGAGATGATGCTACAGACAGATGTTTTCTTTAACTTCATCGAGGCTAATTACGATATTTTTAAAGAGCAAAACGGTACGACGTTGAAACAGGCATATTTGTTGTACAAGGAATACTGCAATGACACCGGTATTGAACGGCAGCTACCCCAGTACAAGGTTCGAGAAGAACTTCGTGACTACTTCGATGAGTTCAAAGATCGTGCTGAGGTTGATGGAGCAATAGTCAGAAGTTATTACTCCGGATTCACGGCGCACCCATTCAAGATTAAGGACAACGATAGTTCATTCTCGTTGGTGATAGAAGAAACAACATCATTGTTCAATCTGGAGTATGCAGATTGTGCAGCACAGTACGCCAAAGAAAACGGTACCCCAAAAACATTTTGGGCTAACGTAAGAACTCGTCTCGCCGATATTGACTCCACTGAGCTCCACTATGTAAAAGTTCCTGAAAATCATATTGTGATTGATTTCGATCTGAGAGGTGAAAACGGTGGAAAGTCTCTTGAACGAAATCTCAATGCAGCTAGCGCTTGGCCTGCCACTTACGCAGAGCTTAGCAAAAGCGGCGGAGGCGTACATCTCCATTATATTTACGACGGGGACACATCCGAACTCAATCCGGATTACAGCGAAGGAATTGAGGTCAAGACCTTCACCGGGAATGCCTCCCTTCGTCGTCGTTTCACGAACTGTAATAGTGTCCCTATAGCTACGATCAATAGTGGGCTTCCCATTAAGGAGAAAAAAGTGCTCCAATCGAACACAATTCAAAGCGAGAAAGGTCTACGTGATCTCATCGCTAGAAATCTGAAAAAGGAAATTCATCCTGGGACTAAGCCTTCTATCGATTTTATTCACAAGATCCTCGAGGATGCTTATGATTCTGGGATGACTTACGATGTCATCGATCTGCGACCTAAGATTGTAGCGTTTGCCAACAATAGTACCAACCAACCGCTTCCATCTTTGAAGATTGTTCAAAAGATGCAATTCCAATCTGAGGCTAAGGCTACTAGAGACGAGTCTGAGACTGATGATCGGTTGGTTTTCATCGATGTGGAGGTATATCCTAACCTATTTGTTATTTGTTGGAAGTATCAGGGCGATGACAACGTCGTTCGTATGATCAATCCTCTAGCTCAAGAGGTCGAGAAGCTGTTTTCATTGCGCTTGGTTGGGTTCAATAACCGTCGCTATGACAACCATATTCTCTACGCTCGCTTCATGGGTTATAACAACGAAGAGATCTTTAAACTGAGTAAGAAAATTATTGATGGATCTATTGGATCCATGTTTGGTGAAGCTTATAACCTCTCGTATGCCGATATTTACGATTTCAGTTCAAAGAAGCAAGGGCTGAAGAAGTTTGGTATTGAGCTTGGTCTTCATCATATGGAAATGGAATTCCCTTGGGATGAACCCATCGCCGAAGAACTTTGGCCAGAAGTTGTTGAGTATTGCGTCAACGATGTTCTCTTGACTGAGGCTACATTCGAGGCACGCAAACAGGACTTCGTGGCTAGGCAGATCCTTGCTGAGCTTAGCGGTCTTACAGTTAATGATACGACACAGAAGCATACTGCGAAGATCATATTTGGCAATGAGAGAAACCCACAGAAGCATTTCGTCTATACTGATCTGTCTAAAGAATTTCCAGATTATGAATTTGATCTTGGATTTAGTACTTATCGTGGTGAAACTACCGGTGAAGGTGGTTACGTTTACTCTGAGCCGGGCATTTACACTAATGTCGTTCTATTAGATATTGCGTCGATGCATCCAACCTCGATCGAGCAACTAAACCTATTCGGAGAGTATACCCCGAAATTCTCTGAACTCAAAGCAGCACGTATGGCAATCAAGCACAAAGACTATGATGAAGCACGAAAGATGTTGGATGGAAAGCTTGCACCATATTTGGATGATGAGAACGACGCTGACGCACTTTCACATGCACTGAAGATCGTCATTAACATTGTCTATGGTTTGACGTCGGCTAAGTTCGATAACCCATTCCGAGACCATCGCAACATCGATAACATCGTAGCTAAGCGTGGTGCACTATTTATGATCGATCTGAAGCACTTTGTTCAGGACCTTGGCTTCACAGTTGTCCATATTAAGACTGACTCGATCAAGATACCAGATGCTACCCCTGAGTTGATCGACCAAGTTATGACATTCGGGGAGAAGTATGGCTATGACTTCGAAATCGAGACTACGTACGATCAGTTCTGTCTGGTTAACGATGCAGTCTATATTGCTCGAGAGGCTGAGTGCTTGATTGACTGTTGGATAGCAGTTGGTGCACAATTCCAGCACCCATATGTGTATAAAACCCTGTTCTCAAGGGAAGACGTCGAATTCAAAGATCTTTGCGAGACCAAGTCGGTTAAACAAGGAGTTATGTATCTAGATTTCGACTCAGTACACAAGGCTGCTGCTTTGACAAGTGGTGATATGCATTATGTTGGACGTACTGGTCGGTTTGTTCCTGTCACTGAAGAAAGTGGTGGGGCGCTCTTGCTCCGTGTGAAAGATGGTAAGTCGTACGCAGTAACAGGTACTAAGGGACATTTCTGGATTGAAGCGGAGATGTTCTTGAAGCACGAACATGAAATCGACATGACATATTTCTACAAGCTCGAGAATACAGCCCAAAAGGCTATCGAGAAGTTCGGATCATTCAACGATTTTGTAGGAACCAATAATGAGTAAAAAAGTGCCACTAGTTATATACACAGATAAAGGACAACGTGTCGTAGTTGGTGAAGCTGAGCTCAACTCCGACGGCACGTTTACTATTAATGTAGACAACGAAGAGATTAAGAATGCGCTCATGGTTGATGATATGAGTGGCTTCTCTATTATTTCAAAAGGAGAAAATTATGGCTAGAAACGATAATACTGTTGTAATGGAAAATGTCCGAATTATCTTCCGTAACTTCGCTGGACGAGAAGGAATGTACAACCGGGAAGGTGACCGCAACTTCTGTGTTCTCTTGGATGATGACACGGCTGATGCGATGGCTAAGGACGGTTGGAACGTCAAGATGCTCAAGGCTCGAGAGGAGGACGAGGCAGATCAGCCATATCTTCAGGTTTCTGTCAACTTCAAGGGGAAGCCGCCTCGAGTTGTCATGATCACGTCTCGTGGTCGTACCACACTTCGCGAGGACGACGTTGAACTCCTTGACTGGGCTGACATTCGTATTGCAGATCTTATCGTACGTCCTTATGAATGGGCGGTTAATGGTAAGACTGGTATTAAAGCATATCTCCAGTCTATCTTCGTGACTATTGATGAAGATGCTCTCGAACTCAAGTATTCTGAGGTCAATGACGTACCTCCACGAACAGGAGAAGTTAATGACTGATCCGATCCCTACACTCTGGAGTTCAATTGTGATCAATTATCGTAAGAAGCCAGTAGAAGTTCAGGCCATTCAACTTACACTGGGCAACGCTGAAGAGATTGCTGTTTGGTGTGGTGGGGTAGTGATCGAGGAAATCGATCCCGTCGACTCTGATAAAAAGTGGGTCGGTATTAACATTCCTACCCTTGAAGGGGTGATGCGGGCAAGCGAAGATGACTATATCATTAAGGGTACTAAAGGAGAGTTCTACCCCTGTAAACCTGCCATCTTTGTTGATATTTACGATCTTGCGTAAAGGACAATAAATGGTGAATCCCGAAGCTAGTCCTATCATGAAGTACTTCACTTATGATCATCTGCCAGCACCTTTGGCAGGGGTTAGTGAAGAATTCTGCCTGTTGGCTAAGTATGTTGAAGTTTCACTCCCTAGTGGAGCAGAGAAGAGTACAGCACTACGAAAGTTGCTAGAGGCTAAGGACGCAGCGGTTCGGACACTAATTTAATGTACACGTCGCATGGACATCACATCAATGGGACCGTAAAAGACAGCGGTCTTCATCGCCCACCTGTTGCTCGCTGCGGAGGACCTGGGTTATGCTCAGTGTGTTCTAGAGAAGCAACTCTAAAGACACAAGGAAATATCCATATGATTGAAACAACTACGTATGTCCGAAAGCCATTTGAAGTCGAGGCCGTTGAGGTTACGGAAGAGAACATCGAGGAGGTTAAGGACTGGTGCCAAGGCTACCTTGATACGGATAACCGGCCATTCATCAAGGTCAAAGTTGCTCGGGCTTTGAATGAGCGTCAGACAAAGGCATATCCTGGAGACTGGGTTCTGTATGCGGGCACCGGTTTCAAGGTCTATACAGCGAAGGCATTCCACAGGACGTTCGAACGACCACACAATGTGAATGCGACGCCTAAGCAGCCTGAAGAGCTTCTCACTACAGACGAGCCAGTCGAGAAGATCGATGTGCCGGGTATGGGTTTGCATTAATAAGGTAGGTTTTACCGTGCAGTAACGGAGCAGCTGATAAAGCACGGCTAGCGTACGGACTGCTCGACCTACCGTTCTGCAGAAAGGAGAAAAGGAAAGGTAATGAGCAACCATGCTCGGCCTGTACCCGAGAGCCGGTGGATCGTTTGGTCCGGGGGTCCCCCTTCTTGGACCCAACGCTATCGCGATCGGCACCTTGCGCTTCTAGCTCAAATGGTTAGAGCACCAGACTTTTAATCTGTTGGTTCTGGGTTCAAGTCCCAGGGAGCGCACGGATTCGCATATTCTACACGGGTTATAGTGAGACCCCTACAAACTAGGAGACCAAAATGAATACCACCAAGATCAAGAAGTACATCAATGATCACCGAGTCCAATTTGTGACCTTTAGTATTTACGCAGGTACTGCTGTTGCAGCTGTTGCCCTCGTCACCTATACGGCGAAGGCAGAAGCGCACAATGCAGCCATCCTCGACGAATTTACAAGGTCAGAAAACAAGCTCGGCAACACTGTGTACCAACTTGCCAATGGAGATTACATTTCCGTTCCCAACGCGTAACTCTCAAGACTAAGAGCCTTTAATACAGGTTCTTAGTCTTTTCTCCTCGTAGGAATTACATGGGTTATAGTGAGACCCCTACTACGAAAGAAACTACAATGATCACCGAAGACAAGGCTGTCCTCGCCGTCTATGCCGTCTATGCCGGTTTGGCCGTTCGCAAGTCTATGCAGAACCGTAAGGCGCACAAGAAGATCCTCCAAGAACAAGAGGAAAACCTTGAGCACCTTCACAGTTCTATCAAAGACCTTCGCGCACGACTGAACTTGCAGAACTGCTTTGAGACGTTTAAGGTTAACCCGTCAGGTGTAGTTGTTATTATCTAAGACTACTAGACTCTCAGAAACAAGGTACCCTAACATGGTACTTTGTTTTTATCTTTTAGATACCCAGAAGGAGCAACAATGAGCGAGAAGACTGTCTTGGTTGTAGGAAATATCAGTCCAAAGCTAGGAAACTACCGTGTGAAGACAATGGACTTTGTTACGAGTGGAGAAGTCTTGACCGACATTGATATAAAGCCTGTCCTCACTGCTGAGGAAGCGTGGCGTTACTTGGATGGAGAAGTTCTTGAATGACTACATACATAGAACTGTTATGGCTCGTTATATTCACTTTACTTGGGTTCCAACCAACTACTGTAGAAGACGTCGACCATGTCGAACACGAGGAGATTGCTGAGCCTCTACCAGCCTTAACTGGTGACGCTCTTATGATAGCAGACTGTGAGTCTGGCGAGCGTACTGCATCCGGTACTGCAGTGGAGAACAGTTACAACGTAACGGGGCAAAACCCGGTCAGCTCGGCGTCCGGTGCGTTCCAATTCATCGACTCAACATGGGAGTGGGTAACAGAACTGTCTGCACCGGCGTCCGACTACTCTCTTGATGTACAATTGTCAGCATTCGAAAAGCTTTGGGACGGGGGAGCAGGAGCGTCCCATTGGGCTCCATCTAAATCCTGCTGGGATAGGTGATGAGTAAGACACTAAGTATATTTTTACATTCATGCAATACACAATATAAAGGAAGCAATATGAAGCGCACATTCACATTGATGATCGCAATCTTCGCGGTCTTGGTGCTCGGCACCGCCGCATTCGCCACTCACGTCTTCCCGGACGTGGCAGACGACAACACTCACTCAAATAGTATTGAGTGGGCATCTGACTCAGGTGTGGTTGTTGGATATGAGAACGGCAACTTTGGTCCCGAGGATAACATCACTCGTGGCCAGGCAGCTTCGATGTTCTACAACTACAACGATACTCTCGAAGATATTGCTGGACCACAGGGTCCTGCTGGGCCGAGTGGTTCTGACGGCTCCGATGGTGCCGATGGCTCCGATGGTGTTAACGGTTTTGCTGATATCTACACAGCCAAAGCTACAAGTGATATTGTTGCGCTTGACCCTGGGGAAGAGGGAACTGCTACATCCATCTGTGACGAAGGTTATGTCGCGATTGGTGGTGGACATAAGATTGACGGTAACCCTGGAAAATCGTTTGAAGTAATCCGCAGTCAGCCAACCGGCACTTATGAGAACGCTATGTTCAATTCATGGGAGGTTGTTGTTGATAACACCGGTGCTGTTGCAATCGATGTGCAGGTCGCAATTGTTTGTGCTGATGTAACGCCCGCTAGCTAGATAACCTTAGTGTGCTACCTATATCTAATTGCTATGAAGAGAATTAGATATCTTACAGGTACAGGCTGGTAATGGATAGTCAGCCCACACTTTCTAGCAAATGGAGGAACAACTATGACCGTTCTAGAGACACTAGAAGCTCGGCTAAAGCCGCAGTATGTTGGTTGGCAAGATCAATACAAAGGAGTTCTTACAGCGCTAGGGATTCCTCTCGACATGCCGATTAATGATCTAGATGAACTCATGGCTCTTTGGGAGGACGCAAAATGAACAAATTCAATTGCTGCAAGCACTGTCTCCATATCGTCGGCAAAGGACATGCCCGTCCTTGCAATTTCTGTGTGACTGATAAAGCAAACATGCCAGAGGAGGATGCGGAAAGAGACAACCTATGATCGTTACTAAGCGCGTCCATATCATTCTGCCCACGCTCGCGGCTGGCGTGCTGCTCGGAGATCTCTTCGCCGGACATATACCCATTGTCGGGATCGCCGTCGCATACATCATCGGCGACCTCGTGCGAAAAGCCTTTCCCCGACTTGACGATGAAGAAAACGGAGGTTATAATAATGAGTGAAACTGAAACAGCGGTTAAACCAATACCGCTCACAAACGATGGGGGTGACCATGATCGTTTTGCACACTATGTGTACCGTCTGAAGGGTGATCCTCGAGATGCGAAGACGCTCGTTACTGAGGCTATTGTAACCGGCACTCCAGTTCGAGCGTTATGCGGGAAAGTGTGGGTTCCTTCCCGTGACCCTAAGAATTTCCCTGTGTGTCCTGAATGTAAAGATATTCTTGAAACACTACGAAGTAAAGGCTAAATTATGGATGAACAGCACGTATCTACCTGGGTCGAGGCGCTCGAGGGTTGTGCTGAGTTGTACCAACATGCTGCTAATCATCTCAAGGAAGATCCACCAGACTACGGAGAGGCTGCACATATTATTGCAGTGGCGGTTAAGGCTGCATCTACTGTGCATAACCAAGCGATGATGTCCTTTGCTCTGTCCGGACAAGCTGGTGATCAGATGCTCGATAGTGTTTACCATTCGTTTAGTGAGGATGAATGATGAATGAACAAATGATGACTAGGGACCAGAAGTTCCACGTAATTACTAATGCAATTGCGTATGGGATATTTAAAAATAACAGGTATACTGTTGAAGCGGATATTGATGGTATCCAAGCTGTCGTACTCGATCAGTATCAGATCACACTGTGTAGAGATACTGCAGCACGCGTCCTTACACATCTAGAGAAAGTTGGAGAAGATAAGAAGGGCACGCTACCTAAGACATGTGTGGTTGACTACGCACCGGTCGTCTCTAGTTTTGAGGATGAGCCAGCTATTTGTGAGTATTGCAGTGATATTATCGACGACTATGTTCTTTGGGAAGGGCATACGCCACGAGAAGCAATACTCATTCAAACAATCCAATCCCGTATCAAAAGCGAGGAGTAATGATGAAACAACACTGGGCTATCAGACTGCGTAATAGGCTACTTCTAGGCGGATCACACAAGTGGAATGGGTGGGTGCGAAGTGCGACTGCTTGGCTGGAAAGGAAGTTCTGAATGAAGCTCTACCCCCATCAGAAGGAGGCCGTCAAGAAACTGCGTAACGGCTCCATACTCTGGGGCGGTGTAGGGACGGGCAAGTCTCGCGTGGCTATGGAATACTATATGCAAGAGGAGGCGCCTAAAGATATCTATGTAATCACCACTGCCAAGAAGCGGGACTCTCTGGACTGGGAGGGAGAAGCAGCCTGGTATGGGGTGGGGAAGGCTAAGGATGCAAGCGTCTCTGGCCTTCTCACAGTTGACTCGTGGAACAATATCACCAAGTACACGGAGATTAAGGATGCATTCTTCGTGTTCGACGAGCAACGCCTGGTGGGCAGTGGGCAGTGGTCTAAATCATTCATCAAGATTGCTAAGCGTAATCGATGGATCCTGCTCACTGCTACACCGGGTGATAACTGGCTTGATTATATTCCTGTATTCGTTGCCAATGGTTTCTATAAGAACAGAACGGAGTTCAAACGTGAACACGTGGTTTACAACACTTACACGAAATTTCCGAAGGTCGATCGCTACATTGGCGTCTCTAGACTGGTCAAACTGCGGAACCAAATACTGGTAGAGATGCCCTTCAAACAACACACTATCAGACACACTACGGAAGTCTGGGTCGACCACGATAAAGATCTGCTTGACAAAGCGCTTACTGATAGATGGCACGTATTTGAGGAGCGACCACTGAGGGATGTGGCTGAACTATTCCTGGTGATGAGGAAAATAGTTAATAGCTCCCCCTCAAGACTAGAGACGATACGTCGTTTGATGTTGGATCATCCTAAGTTAATCATCTTTTATACTTTTGACTTCGAGTTGGAGATTCTTAGAGAGCTTAAGGATTCAACGACAGTCGCAGAATGGAATGGACACAAACATGAAAACATCCCTGATTTGGCTCGCTGGGTCTATCTTGTACAGTACGCTGCTGGGGCTGAAGGATGGAATTGTACAACGACTGACACGGTGGTTTTTTATTCTTTGACCTACTCTTATAAGAATTGGCATCAAGCTCATGGTCGTATTGACAGGCTAAATACACCGTTTACTGACCTAAACTACTACATCCTAAAGTCAAAATCTGTCATCGATAGAGCCATAAGTTCCTCGTTGAAAGCCAAAAAAAGCTTCAATGAGTCCAGTTTAAGCGTATATCGGTAGTTATTAGCTCGCAAAAAGTAGTTATTAGTCTCTTTCTGCCAAAAATTTGACTAAATACTTTCCCTACGCGCGAGAGTTAATATCTATAATAGTTACCAAGTATGTTCTATAGAAAGTTCTTTGGCCGTGAAATCTTGGCAAGATAGGAGGAATGTATTATGGAATGGTTTGTAATAGAAGAATTTCCCGGGTATTCTGTTAGCTACTTTGGTTCTGTTCGTAATGATGATACAGGTCGCAGTATGGCTTTGACAAAGAACCAACATGGGATCGTACAAGTCGGTCTCATGAGAAATGGAGTTCAATACAAGCGTGGGGTAGCGTTGCTAGTCGCTAAGGCGTTCTTACCCCCTCCTATATCGTCTGTATTCAATACCCCCATCAATCTAGATGGTGATCGTTCTAACAACCACATAGAGAACCTAATGTGGCGTCCTCGGTGGTTTGCCATTTTCTATCACAGACAATTCTATAATGGTAAGCGAGGTTTTAGAGAACCTGTGATTGATGTCAAAACCAACGAGTGGTTTCCAAATTCCTGGGAAGCTGCTATCAAATACGGACTGCTTGATCGAGAGATTATGATCGCTACGTTAAATAGAACATATGTGTGGCCTACCTATCAAGAATTCCGGTTATTTGAATAATAGTTATTACTTCGCGTGGAAAACGTGTTTTATAATAGAAGGAATAGATAAACCAAATTTACTTTTTATAAAATTTTGTCCAGAAAGGAGGTTTTATGCTAGAACGTAACTATCAAGCTCAACTTATCAGAGAATTACGTCGCATGTTTCCGGGTTGTATCGTTCTAAAAAACGACACCGATTACTTGCAAGGCATTCCAGACCTTCTTATTCTCTATGGAGACCGATGGGCAGCACTTGAAGTAAAAGCTTCGGGAGATGCGCCTATTCAACCAAATCAAGAATTTTATATTATTGAGATGGGTCTAATGTCTTTTGCAGCATTCATCTATCCTGAGATAGAAGAGGAGGTCTTATATGCTCTTCGACAAACACTCTGATCTCATCGGTCAGCATGCCTTTCTCAGCGCTAGCAAGTATCACTGGATTAACTATGATGAAGAAAAGCTTGACCGCGTCTTCTCTTCCAGGATGTCTGCACAGCGTGGAACAGATCTGCATGTGTTTGCTCTCGATGCTATTCGTCTGGGTGTTAAGTTGCCTAAATCTGCAAAAACACTACATTTGTATGTGAACGATGCAATTGGGTATCGTATGACTCCAGAACAGGTGCTGTATTACTCAGATAATGCTTTCGGCACTGCTGATACAATTTCTTTTCGTCGTAATAAGTTACGAGTCCACGATCTGAAAACGGGGCTGCATCCTTCGTCAGTGCATCAACTCGAGGTATATGCGGCTCTGTTTTGTCTTGAGTATCGCTTTAAGCCTATTGAGATTGCGATTGAACTTAGGATCTACCAGAATGATGAGGTTCAGGTTTATGAAGCTGATCCGGACAGTATTGCCCATATCATGGATAAGATCGTTTCATTCGATAAGCGGATCAATGCGCTCAAATTGGAGGCGATGTCATGATTATTGACGAAGATGTATATCTTGCTCACTATGGCACTCCTCGTAGATCTGGGCGATATCCTTGGGGATCTGGGGAGAATCCTTATCAAGATAACAAGAAGTTTATCACCATGATTGCTGATCTTCGCAAAAAAGGAATGAGCGATCCTGATATTGCTCGTGGTTTTGGAATGACAACTACACAATTTCGTGCAGTTAATTCGATGGCCAAGAATGAGAACAAGCAGGCTGATATCAACATGGCTCTTCGTCTTCATGATAAGGGTTTGTCGAATGTAGCTATTGGTAAGCGTATGGATATTAGAGAGTCTTCGGTTCGGTCTCTGCTTGCTCCAGGAGCAAAAGATAAAGCTCAGGTTCTTGACGCCACAGCTAATATGTTGAAGGATCAGGTTGCTAAGAAGGGTTATATCGATATCGGAGTTGGTGTTGAACATTACAGTAATGTTGGTGTTAGCAAGACTAAGCTTGACATTGCTGTAGCTAAGCTGAAAGAAGAAGGATATAAGGTAGATTCTGTCAAGATCAAACAGCTTGGCACGGGGCATTTTACAAAAGTCATGGTGTTGTCTAAACCAGGAACTACGTATTCTGAAGTACTAAAAAACAAAAATAACATCCAGCAGATCAGTTCTTATTCAAAAGATAGTGGGCATACTTTCCTTGGTATTGATCCCCCCACTTCTATCGATTCGAAGCGTGTAGCAGTCAACTATGCTGAAGATGGAGGAACTGAAGCGGATGGAGTTATCTATGTTAGGCCAGGTGTTGATGACATCTCTCTTGGCAAATCTAGTTATGCGCAGGTTCGTATCGCAGTTGATGATACGCACTTTCTCAAAGGTATGGCAATTTATAAGAAAGATCTACCTGCTGGCGTGGACCTAGTATTCAACACAAACAAAAGCAAGACGGATGCACCTAATAAGCTTGATACCATGAAGGGTATGAAGCGGGATAAAGATGGAAATATTGATCCTGACAATCCGTTCGGCGCTACTATTACTCGCCAAAATGGTGTTATGAATGTCCTCAGTGAGGAAGGCACTTGGAAGGACTGGTCTAGAAGCTTGTCTTCTCAGGTATTATCTAAGCAGAGTCCATTACTTGCAAAAACACAGCTTGACATGACGTTTGAGAAGAAGACAAATGAACTTAAACAAATCTTGTCGCTTTCAAACCCAGCTATTCGTCGAACATTACTTGAAGCTTTTTCTGATGGTGCCGACTCTTCTGCTGTCCACTTAGAGGCAGCGTACTTGCCTCGCCAAGGATCACATGTAATTCTACCTGTCAGTTCTATGAAAACAACTGAGATTTATGCACCAAACTTTAGAGATGGTGAGCGTGTTGTTCTAATTAGGTATCCACATGGTGGAACTTTTGAAATTCCTGAACTTACTGTAAACAATAGGAATCGTGAAGCTAAATCGCTTCTCGGTACTAATGCGCCAGATGCTGTTGGTATTAACAGTAAGGTAGCAGAAAGACTATCTGGTGCTGATTTTGATGGGGATACAGTTCTTGTCATTCCTAATACTAGCGGTAAGATCAAGACTACACCTGCTCTTGAGAAGTTGCGAAACTTCGATACAAAAAGAGCGTATCCTGCGTACGAAGGCATGCCCGAGATAACATCTCAAAACAAACAAACACAAATGGGGCTTGTCTCTAATCTTATCACAGACATGACTATTCGTGGAGCACCTGCAGACGAGATTGCCCGCGCAGTTAAGCATTCGATGGTAGTCATTGATTCTGAGAACCACAACCTAAACTACAAGCAATCCGCTATTGACAATAACATTCCTCAGTTGAAAGAGAAGTACCAAGGAGGCAAGCGAGCTGGTGCATCAACCCTAATTTCTAGAGCAGGCTCTAAAGTTTACCCTGATAATAGGAAGCCTAGGCCAGCAGCTGAAGGCGGGCCAATTGACAAAGCTACCGGTAAACTTGTCTATGTGCCAACAGGAGAAACTTATACAGATAAAAAAGGTAAGCTAGTTACTAAGACTTTTCGTACTAAGAGGTTAGCAGTAACTGATGACGCCTTTGAACTCTCTTCTGGTACTCCTACTGAAGAAGTATACGCAACTCACTCTAATAAACTCAAAGATCTAGCCAATACAGCTAGAAAAGAGATGGTGGCAACAAAGAACATCCCCTACTCTCCTTCAGCAAAGGCCGCCTACTCAGATGAAGTGGTGTCTCTCAATGCTAAGTTGAACATAGCCCTTGAGAATGCCCCCCGTGAACGGCAAGCCCACATCATAGGTAATGCCGTAGTTTCTATGAAAGAGCAAGCTAATCCAAACATGAGCTATGATGAACTAAAGAAGATCAGAAACCAGGCCCTAGCTGCAGCTCGTACTCGAACCGGGGCCAACAAGACTCTGGTTGAGATCACCCCCTCTGAATGGGATGCTATTCAAGCCGGGGCTATCAGTAACAATAAGCTGGAGGAGATCCTACGTAATTCAGACCTAGATGAAGTGAAGAAGCTAGCCATGCCTAGGACTGCACCCACTATGTCAACTGCTATGCTAAACAGAGCTAAGAGTATGTCTGCTTCTGGGTACACACAGGCAGACATTGCTGATCAGCTAGGCGTTTCAGCAAGCACGATCACAACAGTTCTTAGTGAAGAAGGAGGTTGAGATGACAGACAATGTTGAACACATGCTAACTACTATTGACAATCCTTTCAACCCCCACACTCACTTCGATGAGTGGCACGCCGTTGATACAGCGCTTGGCTATCATACAACATCGTTCTTAGCAAGAGTTGTCAAGACTTCTGATCAATTGTCAGAAGCTGATCAACATAGTGCTATTGAGTCCGCCATCGATGAGATTGTACAAGAGAATGTTCTTGGTCTGTATACGAAAGTCTCTGCGCCATAAATTCTTCACACTTGGGGCCCAACCTTAGGATAGGGGGGAGGGGGGTCGCAGAACATACCCCCCATCTGCAT